>Ga0257121_1003170_pt1 | contig 10923 bp, 7 predicted proteins | sample SI106_100metaG_FD_190180 | JGI IMG/M metagenome (GOLD analysis project Ga0257121, IMG submission 190180) | Marine microbial communities from Saanich Inlet, British Columbia, Canada - SI106_100 | ecosystem: Environmental > Aquatic > Marine > Inlet | place: Canada: British Columbia | collected... | reverse complement strand
AGAGTCTAATGAAACGAGAGAGGAAGAGAATACCACAGAGCGCAACAATGACGCATCGGAGAACACTGAAGTATCGAATACAGTGACTTCCGGAGAAGAGCGATCCACAGAGACAAAGCAAGATGATAATTTAAATGAAGTAACTGATGGTTTAATTCAGGGTAATAGTAAATCTGTTGAGTATTTAACGTCATTGGTTCTTGAAGAGAGTATGGGGGATGAGTCTACGAATAAATCAAATGACAATGAAGAAATTGTATTGTATGATAATAACTTAAAGGAGTATTTCAAAAAAGAGCTTGATATAGCAATAGCCAATGAAAAGATTGAAAATAAATATCTTGAGTTGAAATCAAAGTTTCCAAATGTGAAATTTGAGGGAAAGAATAATATCGAAGCTCAATTAAGGGAGTTGAAAATTAAAGAAAATGATTTACAGATTCGCATGAAGGGCGCTTCGTCAAATAATGTTAAATCACTTATATCTCAATTAATTGATGCCAATAAAAGTAAAATGGAACTTTTAGTACTAGAACTAGAAGAGCTAGAAGAACTAGATCAGGAAAAATTAAAGATTGAATCCGTACAAACTACAGAGAATAATAAATCTAAAATTCAAAGAACAAATGCTTACTACAATTATGTTTTAGAAAGAGGTAAAATCGAGAGTGAAAATCAACTTTTGGAAGAAATGTTGATCAAAAATGAAGATGTGATGTTAAGTCTAGATCAGTCCTTACGTGATAACATGAATAGTAATGAACTCACAAGAGAACAAGGTGAACAAATAAAAGAATTGGAAGATATTCAAGAAGCAATTGCTTATTTAAAAGAAAGCATAGAGTTAAATAAAAGCAATATTGTTCAGGACGAAAATGCGAAGTCATATGAATATTTATATCAGAATAGGGTCAATCCTGTTGTGGATCTGAATACGGTAAAAAACATCGAAAATAATACAAGAGAAATAAATGAATTAACCAATGAATTTAGTGTGTCACTCAAGGTGTCAGAAGAATCTATTCAAAATATTTCTCCTAATACCAATTCTTTTATTTCTTATGCTGAAAATAGAGCTCTGCTCAATTTAAAACTTGAAGAGCTTGAACAATTAACCAGTAATGAAGAAGAGGTTTCTCCAATTAATTCAGAACGCTCTCGAAATGAGGAAGAAAGTTCTCGAAATGAGGAAGAAAGTTCTCGAAATGAAGAAGAAAACTCTCCAATTAATTCAGAACGCTCTCGAAATGAAGAAGAAAACTCTCCAATTAATTCAGAAAGCTCTCGAAATGAGGAAGAAAGTTCACTTGTTGAGGGGTATTTATATGTAAACAAAGTCAAAAAGGATAAAATTTCTAGAGAGATTATTTCATTGGTAAATGAAATGAATTCAAGTGATTCTTCGGACTTATTTGAATCATATATTAACAATAGAATCTCTAATGAGAGTTTGGTTTCCTCAAACAGAATCAATCAATCAATTCTTGATGTATTTCCTCCGAAGAATTCAGAAATAAATAGCTTTGTTGTACTCGAAGAAGAAGTCGTTGTTCAAAACAAGGAAACTCTGCCTATTCTTGAGTCTAATCCTTCGGGTTTAAACTTCAGGGTCCAGGTCGGTGCATTTCGCAGACCGGTAAGAGAGGATGTATACCGAGAATTCACTCCGGTTTCTGGACAGCAATTAGATAATGGTCTTATTGTTTATATGGCCGGATACTTTAACAATAGTAATGATGCTGTATCAGCCCAGAAATCGATAAGATCAATTGGTTATTCAGATGCTTTTATTGTTTCGTATTGTAATGATGAAAGATTGCCTTTTTGGAAAGGAAAGGAGTATGAAAGAAGTGGGAAGTGCTTGGCATCTAACAGAAATGAACAAATAGCTATAAATACGTCAATTGAGAATACCGTAACTAATGTAAATGACAATTCACGTACAAACGAATCAGACAATGGTACTTCAGTAATATCCGAAGGCCCTAGCTCTAGCCAAGAAAATATTATCACACCAAGTACAAGTGTTGAGCAACATGGAGATAACGTGGTGAGTACTATTGAAGTAAAAGGATTGTTTTATTCTGTTCAGGTTGGAGCCTTTAATCGAAAAATTAGAGGGAGTGAACTCTCTCAACTTAAAGAACTGAATTATTACAGAGCTGCAGGTTTATATAGATACTCATCAGGTAAATTTGATTCAATTGAAAAAGCAAGAGAAAGACAGAAAGATGTGGTGTCATTAGGGATTTCTGACGCCTTTATTGTTGCATATTATAATGGTGAACGCATATCAATTCAAAAATCAAGAAACCTTTTAATTGAAAATGGAAATTCTATATTGTTTGAAAAAGACATTCAATCTGATCCTCAGGTGTCAAACCTAGCCAATCAAGGCCTTGTAAATAACCAGTCTATTCATCAAAAAGGAAGTGTTCAAATATCTAATCCAATAGAGATTCCGATAATTCGAGCAGCAGAAGATCCTAAAAAAGTCAATATGGTTTCATACAGTTTCAATGCTGATTCGTTTGAAGAAGGTACAATTGAACGACTGAATAGAATAGGGGTCTTTCATTATGATGAAGATGATGCGATTATTAAATCATCGGTAATAAATAAGTCTGAGCTTACTCCAATCATGTTATTCTATATGAAAGGCATGGAGGAAAAAGAATTTGAAACCAATCAATTTGTTGATTATAGCATTGAATTGGGATCTAGAATACCTGGAAAACTCGCAAATTGGTTACTGAGAACCAACAAAACCTTTAGTTTTATTGTTTTAAATGGTGTAAGTCACTTGAAAATCTATTTAAATAATGAAATGGAAAAAACAGAAATAAGAGACGAGTTGAATCAATTGTTAAAATAGACTTATGAAATCAAATACAGAAACTCAGCAAAATCAACAAACTAAAAAGCACATTTCAACATCTTATTCATTGGTTTTGTACAATGATGATATAAATACGTTTGACCATGTGATTAATTGCTTAATTAGAATATGTAAACATGATGTTTTGCAAGCAGAACAATGTGCCTGGTTGGTTCATAACAAAGGGAAGTGCAATGTAAAAAGTGGTAAGCTCTCAGATTTAAGGAAAATGCACAACTCATTGGTTAATAACGGGCTCTCAGCTGAGATCGAATAATTAGTATTGTCCTTTCTGAATGTCGTGAAAAGTTTTTTCAATCGTTTCATAAACACCGTTTGGTGTTGGGCCTAGTGCGGGAAGTCCAACTATTTTAAGGTCATTTTTAACGAGTATATAGTAAGGGAAAGATCCAATATTAAGAGATTTCCAGATGGGGTGTCCATAGTCTAAAGCAAATACATTCCATTTAACACCATTAATAACTCTTCCTGCAAAGTCACTTAATAATATTCCCTGATTTAAATATATAGAAACAAATTCTACATGGCTATTGTATTTTTCAAAGAGTCTTCTTAATGCTGATGTCTCTGATAGACTGCTTGGGTTTTCGGGATCAAAAAAGTGTATGTATAGAAATTTATTTAAAGCAGGTTTTAGTTGAGTATCCTGAGTTAGATTCATTATTGGGAGTGGGTCACCTTCAATTATGGTATAGAACTCTTCGATCAGATTTTCAGCAATAATCTTGTTCTGTTCAAAAGAAGAGTTTTTTCTAATTTCATTGGTGATATAAATCAAGTTGTTTTTTGGAAGTCTATTGGTATAATATTCTTGTTGAATAATTTTAAGAGCAATCAATTCGGCAAACTCTTTATTTGGAACTAAGCTGTCAAAAGAAATTGCCGTGACCATATTGCTTGCATTATTGTCGTATATTGACTGTATTAATGGTGTTCTTATTGATATATTCATTTGGAATAAATATTGGTCATAAAAATCATTTAAATACCCCATGTAAGCCGGGTTTTGATGTAAAATAGCATGCTCTTTTAGAAAGAAGTCATATTTGGTCGCCTTTGATGGAGCTCCAAAATAATAGATGTTGTCCACAGTTTTACCTAATGAGTATTTAATGTAATCCCTAAAGAAAGAAGAAGTGTCGTATGCATAAGCTGCTTGAACTTCAGATTTGAATTTTAGTATTCCATCAATAAACTTTACAGGTTCTACATCTTTTAAAATGTACAAATCTGCCATCTCGTCATCCATCCAAGCTTCAAAACCGAGTATTTTGTAATTAATATCTGTACTATCAAGATTAAAAAAAAGTATCTCTGTTTCACTACCAGAAAAATAGTTGATTACATCAATTGATTCTTGAGGGAATTCAAGATAATACGTTGTATTATTTTGAACATATAACTCGGCAAAGGAATTTTTGATTCGAATCACAATTTTTCGTATTCCAACATCTTCAAGATCAATCATGAATTGACCGCGTTCGTTGACAGTCGTTGTATATATTATTGATTCTGAATTTGTAATGTAATCTTCGATTTCCGATACGTAGACGTATTGGTTATTGGCATCAAGAGCAGATCCCAATATTTTAGTATTTGAGAACGCAAAATTTGTACAACACAGAAAAATAAAAACGATAAGACGCATACTCTTAATTTTGCATAAATAATGCCACATTTCAAACGAGCAATTCAGGGTGGGTTACAAATAATGATATATCACCTTTGTTTTTATGTATTTCGCGAACAATAGATGAATTAATTGGACTTAATGATTCACTTGTTAAAATGAATAGTGTTTCAATCTCGGACAGAGAACGATTCATCTGAGCAATGGATTTCTCATATTCAAAGTCAATACTATTTCTCAGGCCTCTTATTATATGTGAAACGGAAACTTCTTTACAATAATCAACAGTCAATCCTTTATACGATTTAACGGAAACTCTATTGTCATTCATATATAATTGTTCAATGTGTATTATTCTTTTTTCTAAATCAAAAAGATACTTTTTTTCAGTATTGATACCAATACCAATAATGATTTCATCGAATATTTCTAAACCCTTAGAAACAATATACTCATGACCTTTTGTATAGGGGTCAAAAGAACCAGGAAACAATGCTATTTTATTCATCTTGCTCAAAGTTAAAAAAACTAAAACAGACATTTCCAAATAGATGTGATTTTTGATATCCCGAAAAATCACTTAAATCAACTTTTTTAAAGTGCTCAATAATTAGAGTTCCTTCATCTTTTAGGATTTTAAGCTCTTTAATTACATGGATAAGCTTCTCGTATTCGTTATATTCAAATGGTGGATCTGCAAAGATTAAATTGAATTTATCTTCAGTTTTATTTAGATACTTAAGTGCATCAAGTTTAAGGATATGGTGCTTGTTTTCAGGTGCATTTAACAGTTTGCTTGTTTTCTTTACGAATTGAATCGATGAAAAGTTGGAATCAATGGAGAATACAGATTGAGCACCTCTTGAAATAAATTCAAATGAAATATTTCCAGTTCCTGTAAAAAGGTCAAGGACTTTTAATTCTTGAATATTTATTGAATGTTCTAAAACGTTGAATAAACCTTCTTTGGCAAAATCAGTAGTAGGTCGAGAATGAAATCCTTTTAATTCCTTTATTCTTCGTCCTTTCCATAACCCACTAATAATTCTCATGTTATAAGCTCAAAGAGGTTTGTATTGGCATTGTAATGATACGTATACTTTTTAAGAGAATCCATTTTATTTGTGATGGTTTCTATTTCTTTTAGCTTGGATTTATTCCCTGAAATATTAATTGCTGGTTTCTGCAATTTCATTTTCTCTAAATGACCGATTAGAAAATAAATAATATCATTGCTTGAAGTGTATTCAATACTGTTGTATGACAAAAGGGTGTTGTTTTTAAACTTTACAATGTCAAAAGTGTCACGTTTTATGATGATATGAATGTCCTTAAAATCACGGTCTGAAATACACTTTTTTAAATACAAGCTCGAACTATTTAATATTGGAGTGTCTTTAAAATTGTCATTAAAGAAGTCATGAAACCATTGTTTACAAGAATAAATTAGAGTGGCGTTTATTGCATTAATTTGCTGTTCTTTAATGATTTTCCCCTGAGGAATTTTCGAGTAATTCAATTTATAGAATTCTTCGCGTTTTTCTGGATTGTATAATTCGTTTGGTAATAATAAACCATCTCTAGAGTCGAAAATAACAGCCGCTATTTCCATTCCCTTATCTATGATATTTGATTGAATTAAATTAGAAAGACGACCAGAAACAAATTTATTAAATGAATCAATTTGAAGCGGTTCAATCAGCTGTTGGTTTGTTTTACTTTCGAAAAAAAATATTTTTTTTTCATCATAAAAAAGAATCGCTTTCGACATATGATAAATTTAGATCCAAAGAATCAAAACAAGACGTATTGTTCCAACAAGCAATTCGACCTTGTTACTTCTTTAATTGAAGTTCGGGCTCAAGTTCGTCATCTTCCCAACTTCCAGTAAGCTGTTCGTCTCGATTTTCCACACTGCCCAAACACATAATTTCATCTGCATTTGCACCTTCATTCTCAGGAATAGGGAGAACGCCCTCTATTCTAAAGAGACAAACAGTATCAGATGCAGAAACATTCATGACGGTGTCTATTTTCCATTCTGTCTTATTGTTCGTAAAAGGAATAAAGCGTAGATTTTTAGCACTAAAATCACCATAGTTATTTTGCTTACGCTCCGTTAAATAGGCATTATTTTTGGTGTATTGAGTTTCTATAAAAGAAACCATGATTGTATCCATCTTAAATGTTCTTAGCTCATCGGGGCAAAGGTCTGATTTAGATAAAAAATAGGCTTCTTTTGGCGACATTTTGTTATCAATTGCATCTCCTGTTTTGTATAGGCCAAACTGAATTAAATAATCCCTTTCTGCTTCCGTTATTTTACGGTTTGGTATTGAACCTTTTCGCTCAATCCTTGCAACACTATCAAGCTCAATGAAAGCAATGAGCTCATTCCAGTTTGAAGCATATGCATTGTATTTTTTGTTGTATTCCTTTTGTGCCTTTTTAATATCTTTTAAGTTTCGAATTGCCAATCCTTTCATTAATGAATAATTATCGTTGTGTTCAATTGATTTATCTACTGTAGATACGACTGAATAGAATGCATAACCTGCAATAACTAAACAAGAACCTCCAATAATATTGGTAATGCTATTTGAAACTTTTCCAGAAACGGATAAAAATAAAAAAACAGAACAAATGAGTATGATTACTGCAGCTAGAACAAACTCAAATGGCTGCTTTGAGGTCAAGCTGACAATAATTAAAACGATCCCAAGCGCGCTGAAAAGAAAAGGAACAGAATATTTTTTTAGAAGCAATGAAAGATTTTGCATAATAAATCGTGTTTTTGGACAATTACAAATCTACAATATTTAATTTTATAGGAGTAAAAGCAATAACATTTTTTAAAAATCAAATTAAACTTTGGATAATTTCTCTTTTTTTAATTACGTCAATGACATTTCAGAGCTTAATTTGTCCAATGATCAATCTTTAGCGGTCAAGTCTTTTGAATTGTTTTTACGCCCTTCTACAAATAAAAAAATGTTTATCCTTTCCGGATACGCTGGAACGGGGAAATCAACTTTGACCTCTTTGTTGAATAGAGGGGTAAAAAAAACAGGTGCTAAAACGAGACTATTGGCTCCAACAGGACGAGCGGCAAAAGTTTTAGCATTGTTTTGTGGCCAAAAGGCGCACACCATTCACAAAGAGATCTATTTTGGAGGAAGTCAGCTTGAAGAAATTAAAAAATTGACACCAGTAAAAAATGTACATAAAGACACCATTTTTTTTATTGATGAGGCGTCGATGCTCTCTTCTTACTCAGAAACCAAAGAAGATGTATTCACTGATTTACTCAACTTTGTTTTTAGCTCAAAGTCCTGTAAAATTGTTTTTATTGGTGATGCTGGTCAGCTTCCTCCCGTAGGTCAGGAATTATCTCCAGCACTTCAAGGCAAAACTTTAAAACGGATATTTCCATTAATGGAAATTCAGGAATGTCACCTTAAAGAAACCCATAGAACGGATCAGTTTTCTTCGATTTTAAAAAATGCAACACATATTAGGAACTTAAAATCTGTCAATCATCCATTAATTCATTTTATAGATGAATCTACGTTAGCTATAAAGGGCTATGAGGTGCACGAAAAAATAGAGAATTCATATGCACATGTTGGTGTAGAAAATACAATTGTGCTGACGCTCTCAAATAAACAAGCCAATCAATGGAATTCAGGGATAAGAAAAACACTTTTTTTTCGTGAAGAGATTATTGAAAAAGGGGAGACCCTTCTGGTCATAAAAAACAACTATTTCTGGATAAATCCAGCATCGCCAATGGGATTTCTTGCGAATGGAGAACTTATCTGCGTAGAACGAATCATCAAATATGAAAGGATGTATAACAGAGATTTTGCTAAAATTGAAGTATACTTTCCAAGTTATCCTGATCTTGAAAACAAGGAGATTATTGTTTTATTAGAAACATTAACGATTGAAACGGCCTCTTTGGGAAGAGAAAAAATGAAAGAATTATTTTTCGCAATAGAAGAAGATTATTCCCATATTTCTAATAAGCAAGTTCGTTACAGAGAAATCTTAAATAACCCTTATTTTAATGCAGTACATGTAAAGTATGGGTATGCTTCAACGGTTCATAAAGCACAAGGAGGTCAATGGTCACATGTTTTTATTGATGGCTCATTTATTCCAGATGCGATGAATGATAAGTCCTATTTGAGGTGGTTATACACGGCTGTAACAAGGTCAAAAGAAAAGCTATTTCTTGTAAATTTCTCTGATTTATTTTTTTCAACTAAATCAGATTAAACTTTATGTTCGGTCGTGTATTCATTAAATGTATAAAAACCCAATTAATTGTTCTTGTTTGTGTTGTTTTTTCTTTGAAAAGGATACTTTTGCCACGTTAACATGAAGTTTCTAAAAGAAAATAGTTTTTCATCTTGGAGTAAAGTAGTTGCTATTGCTTTAATAGGTGCTACTGTGTTTTTAGGTTTTCAAATTCGAAATTTACAGTTTGATTACGATTTTGAGAAATTTTTTCCGGCAGAAGATGCGGATGCAGATTTTTTTTATCAGCATCGTGCACAATTTGAGTATGACAATAATTTTATTTTACTCGGCATAGAAAATAAAAAAGGAGTTTTTCAAGCTGAATTCTTAGTTAAATTGGACTCTCTCACCAAAGTTCTCGAGAAAGGACTTCCCTATGTGGAAGGAGTTCGATCAATTACCAATCAAGATGAAGTATTCTTGTATAAGGGAGGAGGAAGCTCCAAAAAACCTTATGTTAATTTTGACAAATGGTCCAATCAATCATCTTCAGTTGATAGTGTAATTGCCGAAGATTCAGTGAGGATATTTAATAGTAAAGAGCTTGTCAATACGCTTATTTCTAGTGACGGCAAATCCGTTTGTGTGTTTATAAAACATGAGAATGATTTATCAAGGGACAAAAGTGAGGAGCTGGTAAATGTAATTAGGTCTAAGCTTGCCAATTTTTCATTTGATAATACGCACTTAGCGGGTACTGCTGTTGGTCAGCAGTATTATATAAAGAAGATGAATGAAGAACTGTTGCTTTTTATGGGCTTGAGTGCCATACTCGTGATATTATTCTTATTCATCGCATTCAGATCAGGATGGGGTATCATTTTACCACAAATAGTTATTCTATCCTCACTGTTATGGGTTTTAGGTGGTATGGGCTTGTTCAATAGCCCTATGAATATTCTTCTGACGACTTTGCCCTCGATCATGTTTGTTGTCGCTATGTCGGATGTAATTCATCTTGTTTCGAGATATATGGATGCTTTGCGTGATAAACTTTCAAAGTATGAGGCTATTAAAACGACGATTAAAGAAGTAGGTTTTTCAACATTTTTGACTTCGGTAACCACTTCGGTAGGTTTTTTCTCATTGTATTTCATTAATGTTCAGCCGGTAAAAATGTTTGGGTTAATTATAGGAATAGGTGTTCTTTTGGCTTTTTTCCTATCCATATTAATGTTACCTATTCTTTTTTATTATTTCCCTTCTCCTAAAATAATCACAAAAGAAAGACAGTCTATTTGGCAAAAACTACTTCCTGATTTTTTTGAGTGGGTACTTGCTCACAAACGTACAGTTTGGGGGATTTCTATAATCTTTATTTTGTTGGCGATAAACGGGATGACTCTCCTCAAATCAGACAATTTGATTATGGATGACATAAAGGATTCTGATCCCATTAAAAAGGACTTTGGCTACTTTGAAAAACATTATGGTGGATATCGTCCATTTGAGCTTGCTATTAAGATTTCGGACACTTCTGTGAATGTTTGGGACCTGGGCGTTTTAAAGGAGATAGAGGAGGTAGAGGGCTACTTGGAGGACACCTTTGGAATGGAGCTAAAAGTTTCTCTGGTGCAATCTTTAAAGGTTTTAAACCGTTCTTCTAACCTTGGAAATAAAACATATTTTGAGCTTCCTTCAAAAAAAAGAGATTTAAAAAAGTTTAGACGATTTTTGAGAGTGACAGATCAGGGAAAACTGCTCAAGCTTTTTGTGGATTCTACTGAAACAGTTACAAGAATTCAAGGCACCATACCGGATAAGGGAAATAACTACGTAACTGCAAAAACCAACAGGTTTAAGGAGTTTGTTGAAAAACGAAACTTTAGCTTTATAGATGTTCGGGTTACGGGTTCAGCTTATTTATTGGACAAAAACATCAGGTATCTATCAAATAGTTTAATCTATGGTTTACTCGTTTCTATAGGTGTCGTTTCAATAATAATGGGATTTGTCTTTAAATCATTTCGTATGGTAATCATTAGCATCATTCCGAATACCATCCCTCTTATTTTTATTGCCGCCGTGATGGGGTATCTCGGAATTGAGGTAAAGACGAGTACTTCAATTATTTTCACCATTGCTTTTG
>Ga0257121_1003166_pt1 | contig 10934 bp, 5 predicted proteins | sample SI106_100metaG_FD_190180 | JGI IMG/M metagenome (GOLD analysis project Ga0257121, IMG submission 190180) | Marine microbial communities from Saanich Inlet, British Columbia, Canada - SI106_100 | ecosystem: Environmental > Aquatic > Marine > Inlet | place: Canada: British Columbia | collected... | reverse complement strand
TCTTTTGCCAATTTCATTGGCCCACTTATATATTTCTTTTCGACATATCCCAAGACCTTATCAAAAACCTCTCTGGTTTCAGGATCCATGTTTTCAATATCCGTTTTAAAAACCTCCGAAACAGCAGCTCTTCTAATTTCTTTGATTTGTTTGGGCACTTCTTTCATCGCGATTTCAACATTTCGCTCTTTTGTGAGCTGCGTAAATGCAATAAGCGCCTGTTCTAAAATCTTTTCTACCTGACTAACCTCTTCTCCCCTTACCTTTAGGTTGTCGTCAGATACCTTCTGAAGATAATCAATTGAAACATAATTGGTATCAAATGAATCAATAACTTTTGGTTCAATATCCGAAGGAATGGCAATATCGATAATGGTTTTCCGTTCTTTATCACCATTTAACAGACCTTGATATATTGGTACATCTATAAGGTGTTTGTCTGCACCCGTGCAAGTCAGTAAGACATCAAAACCTCCTCTGTAATTATTTAATTCTGGGAGCGCAAAGGCTTCTCCTCCAATATCAGTTGCGAGCTTATTCGCATTTTCTATTGAACGATTAAAAACTACAAAGTTACTGTAGCCATGTTTTTTCAAAAACTTACACATGGTAGTATTGGTCATTCCTGCACCAACAATTAGAATACGTGCATCCAAAGAAATGTTTAAACGCTTTAGCTTATGATAAGCCAAAGAAACAACAGATACAGGTTTTTTAGCAATATTTGTTTCGGTGTAAACCTTTTTGGCAGTTTCAATTACCTTCCTCGTTAGGAGTCGAATAAAATCTCCGGTCAGACCTTGCGATCTCGAAGCTTCAAAAGCGCTTCTTACCTGTGTGATAATCTCCCTTTCCCCAACAATCATAGAGTCAATTGATGAAGCAACTGAGAGCGCATGCTTAACGGCTTCTTCTTCGCTGAAAACTTCTGAATTTTGAAATAGTTGATCTTGTTGCTTAGAATCTAATTCTGGATATAAGAAGGCAAGGAATTCTTTCGTTGAAATGTTTTGACTTGAAACAAACGTAAACTCAACCCTATTACACGTTGATAAATACATCATTTCTTTACATGCAAAATGCTCCTTAGCATTAACAAGACGACTCGCCTGATCTACTGCATCAATATGCAGTAACCCTATTTGATTTACATCAAGGTTTCTGTGGGTAAAAGCGTGGATATATAATGTTTCTAACACGTATTATTCAACTACTCAACAAATATCGGTAGTCAAGTAGAAAATATTGTCATAATATTGTCATAATGACAAATTAATTTCATATTTATTGTGACTCTAAATAAAAGCTCCATCTATGAAAAAAATTACGGCCTATTTATTTGACCTTGGCGGAGTAATTGTTGATGTTGATTACCAAAAAACAATTTCTAAATTTTCAAGTTTGGGAGTAAATAACGCCAATGAACTCTATAATCAATTCAACCAAAGCGGATTGTTTGACAAATATGAAAAAGGGGTAATTACAAGTGATTTTTTTATAAAGCAATTAAAACCGTTAACAAATGATGGGGTAAGTGAATCTCAAATTGTTGATGCATGGAATGCCATGATTGGTGAATTCCCAGTCGAAAAACTTGATTTTATCGCCGGTTTATCTTCTCAAAAGCCATGTTGCCTTTTAAGCAACACAAATGAAATTCACCTAAAAAAGGTGATGGAAAACTTAAGCAAAACACCATATGAAAGTTTAGCTTCGCTCTTTAAAAATTGTTATTATTCTCACCTCATCGGTAAAAGGAAACCTGACATAGAAACCTTTGAATGGGTAATCAATCAAATGGGTGTAACTGCTGAAGAAACGCTATTTATTGATGATTCTCCTCAACACATCGAGGGGGCGAAAAAGGCAGGTTTACAGACTGTGTTTTATCAAAAAAAAGAGGATTTGTTAGATCTAAAAGACAGAATCTGAATTTATCGAATCAGGTGAATGAATCCTTGCTTCATCCCTTCTTCGTAAATCAACTTATAAAAATAAACACCTTCCATAAGCGCCGAACCATCAAGAGAATTTCCAGCAAATGGTACTTCATTTTCTTTATGGCTATAAACCACATTTCCCCAGCGATCAAAATACATCATTTCATAGGCATTACAGGTTTTGAAATACCCCTCTAAATCAAAGACGTCGTTGGAATTATCGTCATTGGGTGTAAGGACATTAGGGAATTCAAAATCGTCAAAGGAATATATGTTAATGATTTCCAAATCACTAAATGAGAGCGGGGATTCGCATCCATTGACCGTAACCATCACAGAGTATGTTCCCATATCTTCAATTTGTGCAGCCAAAAACAAAACTTCTTCTTCTGAAGTGAATTCATTAGGGCCTGTCCATGTATAAATGGCATCAGAAGTCGTGTTTACTGAAAGCTCAAGAACATCTCCTGGACATTCAAGTGGGCTATTCGTAGAAATGATTGGCGCACTTGGAACAGGATGAACAATTAACTCATAGGTGATGATAGAATCACACCCAAGAGCGGTGAACAGGTTGAATGGATAGGTTCCTGTTGTCGTCATGGTCAATCCCTCATAAGTTATAGACTCCCCCTCACATATTGCTGTATCTACAACGAAGGAATATGACGGATTTACAGTTAGATCCAGCTGAACTATAGAATCACAGCCCGCAACAGACTGAAGGTTTTGAACATAAAATCCTGTGGTGTTTAGCTCCTCTGAGCCAAATAGGAATGTTTCATTAGAACATATCGTATCAATAATATTAATATCATAAGTTTCATTCACCACGATATTGGAAATGGTTGTATCGCTATTACAACCATCCACTTCAAGATATATAGAATAATCTCCGCTATTTGCTATAGTCAAATCCGAAATAAAGGTGTTTGAAGCGGTAGATGTAAACCCATTTGGTCCTTCCCAAAAATAAAATGCATTAGAGACTTCCGTTGTTGAGAGGAACAGAGTGTCCGTGCTACAAATAGGATCATTGGTATTTATATCAGGTGTTGGTACAGGTGATGGCTCCAAAATTTCGATAGTTGTAATATCTTCACAAGCCCCGTCTTTCACATAAACATCATAATTTCCTGGACTCAATTCGTCAAAGCTTGGTACGGATGTATATGACATGCCATCCAATGAATAAGACAAATTATTACCTATGGCTAAAATTTCTATCTCACCATTGTCATAACCAAAACAAGTTATATCAGTCTTTGTAACCGAAATCACTTCGAAAGGAATAAAAAGTGGAGAAGGAGCATCAAATACGGGAGTCCCAACAGGATTTCCATCAAAACCCGGATACCCTTGAGCATTATCATAATTATTATCAAACTTGTAATAAACTTTTAGATCGGGCTCACTTGTAGGGTTCAAAAGAAGATTCATATTAAGTTTAATCTCTTGCTCCGTTCTCGCAGTCTGCCAAACACGAACCTCATCTATTCGGCCCCGAAAATGCTCCGGTCCATTTGGCCAATTCGATTTGTTTCCAATTGCCGCATCTAAATCGTTTGTAACTATGTCCCCAGACGCAGGGATCTCATTTACCAAGCATCCATCAACATAATATTTAATGGACGAACCGTCATAAGTTGCGGCTACATGATACCAAATATTAACAGGCATAGAATAGGTGTTCAGACAAATATAAAAGTCATTGGTAGTCGTCAACTGAAACCCATTTGGACGCAATAAATAATTACAATCCGTTGTTCCTTCATGCTTTGAAACAATATTCATATTGTTTTGTCTACGCATGATGGCTTCAACTGTAATTTGATTTCCGCTTACATCTACATCACCAATATTCACCCATTTCTGACCAGAACCTTCAAGATTCAAAGCGTTTTGAGCCTTGAGTGAAGATGCCGATATTGCAAGTAAAATCAATAGTGTAAAAATGTACTGCTGAAAAAATAATTTAGAAATAAGGTTTTTCAAATCAGTAATTTTAGTCCTATCTAATAGACACATTTAAGGTGTTAAAAGTTGCACTAAATTAAACAATAAAAAGAAATTAGAGGCTCTGCTTATTTGAGTAGGTGGATGAATCCGCTTGCAGATCCTTGAGTATGAGTCAGTTTATAAAAATAAACGCCTTCAGGAAGCTTTTCTCCAAGTATGCTGTTTCCGTTAAATGAAGGCTCCCCTCTTTTTTGAACATATACTTGATTGCCCCAACGATCTCTTACTGTTAAGGTGAAATCACTGCACTTACCTACATATTTTTCGACTTCAATTTCGTCATTTACGTTGTCATCATTTGCCGTAATGACATTTGGGAAATCAAATTGTTTGTACTCGAAAATGTTTTCAACATTCAATTCGATTTGAGCCACTTCAGATTCACATCCGTTAAGCACGTAATATACACTGTATATACCCACATTTGAATCGTCTAATTCAAATGCATTTTCAACATCTTGCGATTCATACTCCATTGGTCCAGCCCAATAAAATTCTGCACCGGAAACATCTTCAACTGTCAAGTCAACAATATCACGAGGACATTCAACGGTTCCTTGAGAAATAATTTCAGGCATAGCTAAGTCTTCAACGGTAAGCTCTAAAGAAGCAATTGAATCACAACCGTTCGAACTTGGAAGAGTCACAGAATAATTACCTCCTTCATTTGCTGTTATCCCATTCCATTCTATTGGAAAATCACTAGAACACGCATCCAATTGGGTGATGCTTGAAACTGTCGGATTTATTGTAAAGTCTAAGTTTACGATAGAATCACATCCGGTAACGACACTTGTCAACGCAACTGAATAATTGCCCTCTTGGTCTAAAGCCATACCATTCCATTGAAATGGCAGCTCATTTTCGCAAGTGGTGAAAGAAGAAGAAGTATTTAAAACTGGGAATATGGTTATATCAAAGCTTGAAACATCATTAGAAGTATAACCTATTACTGTATAAGTAAAGGTGTATGTTCCTGGTGTAAGACCATCCGTATTCAAAATACCAGTCATGGCATCAAACGAACCGGAATTCGTTGTTTCGGTAAAAACACCTGGATTGACACCAACAGACAGTAAGGAGTTTAGATCAATTGAAGATCCTCCAGCGTTACACAAACTCGACGCATCATTGTCACCGGCGTTGGGTATTAAAGGCATTTCACAAATTAAAACGTTTACCGAATCAATTAGCCAACATCCTGATAATTCATCGATAGGGTTTGGATTATTAGGGTCTTCGCAACAGATATTTTGGCTGAACAATTCTGGGCATTCAGAACCTGTAACACCAACACTTGAGCTATTATTTTCCATATCCAAATTGCACGTGAGAAGCGTACCGCCTCCATCAACTATACCACCATGGATATAAGTTTCGTCTTGAACCTTGATCGTCCCTACATTAAAAACAGAACCATCAATATGTAAAAAATAGATTACTGACAAACCTGAATTGATGAAATTTCCGTCCAAATGCAACTCAGAGTCTAATGTGAAATAACCATCGTTATTAATTTCTCCAACTGTCGATACGTCAATAACGTTAGTACTAGTAACAGTTCCGGAAGCATTTATGATTAAAACTCCGCTTATATTCATTGATGATGAAGCGTTAACCACGTGATTAATAATCACCGTATCTCCTTGTTGAATATTGTTATTGGGACATCCGTTATCCCATATAGAGCAATCATTGTATGAACCATCTGATATAGTCGTATACGTAACTGAAAAAGCTGTATTTGATATAAAAAAAGAAAACAACAACAATGTTGTTAACTTAAAAAATGAATTTTGTATAAAAATTGTTTTCACGATATATTTATATTCTATGTCTGATAAGACGTAACCTTTAATAGATAGGTTGCACCAAGTTACAAAAAAAATAAAGGGCTACAAAATGTATTATCTTATAACGTGTAGATAACCCGATTTGTTCATCTGTTTATTTGCCGGTGTAAAAAGATTAAAGTCAGGGAATTCAAGATCCACAAAGGAATTCATTTGAGGTGGATGAAGAAGGGCTAATGTGTAGAAATAAACCCCATCATCTAGAATTCGATTCTTAATCGTTGTTCCTGAAAAATTGATGCCAGACACTGTAGTTGGAAATGATGTATACGTCATCACATCTTTTGATTGAGAATACACCAAATTACCCCATCGATTGTAAAGCTTAAAATTGAAGCCTTGGCATGGAGGAATCAAACTTCCAATATCTAATTCATCGTTAACTCCGTCTTCATTGGGTGTAATTACATTGGGAAATGTGAAGTCATCAAATCCATATTCAACACCGATTTCAACAACCGATGTATCAGAAGGGCAGTTGTCCAAAATATAGAAAGCATAATAATTATCACTTAGGTAATTGGAAAAATAGGCTTCTTCAAGATTAATCTCATTACTCGACAGATTCGAATTATACCCATATTCATTATACCAATAATATTGTGCACCAGTAATTTCTTGCATGGCTATTGTTACAGGCTCAAAAAAACAACTCACCGGGCTATTTGTAGTCAATACCGGAGCTGGGGGTGTTGGGTTTACAGCTAAATTTATCGTTACCAACGAATCACAACCGAACTCGCTTTGAAAACCAAAATTATACGACCCTTCGGTTGAAAATGATTGACCCTCGAAAAGAAACTCTTCACCCTCACAAATTTCAAAATTTTCAGAGGTGCTGAATGTTGGATATACTGTCAAATTTAATTCTACTAACGAATCACATCCCTCGGAGGATTGAATTAAAGAAGTATATATTCCAGGCTCAGTCAATGTCTCCCCATTAAATTCGTAAGTTTCATCTTCACATATTGAAAAATCGTATTGGTACTCCTGCGTAGGGTTTACAGTTAGGTTTAGCGTTATTGTCGAATCACATCCTTGTGCATTTAAAACAACGTTTTCGTAAGACCCCGTCACATCATACTGAATACCACCAAATTCGTAGGTGGATCCTGAACATATTGATTCGTTTAAAACAGATGCCAAATCAGGCAATACCACCAAGTTCAATGTTATTGTTGAGTCACATCCTGCTGAATTTTGAGTATTAAAATTGTAAACTCCAGACTCTGTATACTGAAGACCTCCAAAATCATAGGCACCACCAAAACAAATGGAATCCGTTAATGAAGATGACAATTCCTGTAAGACAGTCAAGTCTACAATGACCGAAGAATCACAACCATTGACATCAGTAAAAACCTCTTGATATATCCCAGATACATTATAGGTATTTAACCCTAAGACATATGAATTTCCTTGACAGATTGCCTCATTTAAGTTTGTTTCTTGAATGGGGTTTACAACAACTTGAACGGTGTCTTGGACAGGGCACGAGTTGGGGTTTGACGATAATATAGTCGTAACGATATACTCTTCTATTATGGGGGCAGAGCTTGAATTAATAAGTGTAATAGAAGGATCAGACAAGGTGCTGTCATTCATGTTGACTTCGGTATTCCAAGAATACAAAAACTCAGGATTATTGGCTGTTCCAACTTGAAAAGTCTCACCGCTACAAATTGAAACATCAGGACCGGCATCTGCCGATGCAATCTCCGCATAGATAGTAACATCTCTCACACTGTGCTTATCCGTGGATCCACCTGTACTTGCAGTGAACCCCATATATCCAGAAAAATTTACATTATAATTTGCCGTTAAGTAAAGTGTTCCGTTAATGGTTACTGTAATTTCGCCGTAATTATAGCTTATTTCTGCAGTCGAATAATCAGAAGACCTTAAAAAACTTAAGCTGCCGCCAACATTATCTATACTTGTAATTCCTGGAATGCATTCATTATATCCTGGACCGCTGTATATCTGTATTCCTGGATTAGGCCCTCCACAATTATTATAAGTATCCAAAATGACCTTTATACCATTTGCAGTTGAAGGTATGCCTACTCCTCCTCCACTTACGAAACCAGTTGGCGGAACGTCTAAAAAGCAAAATGCAATTCCATCTGCAGCCGAACCTTCAAACATTCGAAAATCAAATTTCACATTCCATTGATTACAGGTTCCTAAATCGATCGGCTCAGAATAAAAAATGGCTCCACTGGTACTATTTACGGCATCTGTCAAGATTAGCTCATTATTGAAATTATCAGCATCACCACCTGTATCACCTGTGTAGGCGGCTCCTGTGATATTCCATCCTGTCGTTATCATATCAGGATTGCCCTGTAATTCCGCAAAAATTACCTGAGTAAATGAATAATTGGAGCAAATAGCGACAATCAAAAAAATAAAAAGTCTGACTTTCATGGGTTTAGTTCAACACAAAAATCCGAATTTTTTTTTGATATAATAAATACTTTGGGTCATATATAGTCTGCAAGCTCCATCCAACGCTCTGTTTTTTGGTCAATTTGTTGGACTACCTCTCCAAGTCTTGTTCCCATTTCGAACAAATCTGCATTGCTTCTAGACTCGTCGGAAAGCCCTTCGGTTAAAGTAGATTTTTCATTTTCAAGCTTTTCGAGGTCACTTTCTAGCTGCTTAAACTCCTCTTTTTCCTTAAACGACAATTTTGTTTTTTGCTGTTCTGAAGATTGATTTTTGTTTTCCTCTTTTTTTGGCTGATTTGAGACCTTTTTCCCTTTTTGAATCTGTTTCTCTTGTTTTCTGAAATCAGTATAGTTTCCGAGTATGTCTTTTACTTCACCATCACCTTGAAATACCAAAAGGTGATCAACCATTTTATCCATAAAGTATCTGTCATGTGAAACCACAATCAAGCACCCTTTAAAATTTCTTAAATACTCTTCCAAAACAGCCATGGCAAAAATATCAAGATCGTTGGTAGGTTCATCCAAAATCAAAAAATTAGGATTCGCCATTAGTACACGAAGTAATTTCAATCTGCGTTTTTCGCCCCCACTCAACTTTCTAACAAAATTGTAATGCATACTTCTTGGAAACAAGAACCGTTCTAAAAGCTGAGCCGCTGACAATTGCTTGCCCTTTTCCAATGGAATAAATTCAGCTACCTCTTTTACTACGTCGATTACTTTAAAGTCGTCATTTACCTTGATTAAATCTTGGCTAAAATGACCAAACACAACGGTTTCTCCTACAACAATCTTTCCTTTATCTAATGGCTCTGTACCCAAAAGCATTTTTAAGAATGTAGTCTTCCCTGTGCCGTTTTTTCCGACAATACCCATCCGCTCTTTTCGCTGTACATTATAGGAAAAGCTATTAAGGATAGGGAGGTCTCCAAATGCTTTTCCGATTTTATGAAATTCTACAATCTTAGAGCCAAGACGTTCCATTTTGACAGGAAGTTCCAATTCATCTTCGTCCAATCTTTGAGAGGCCGCTTTTTTAACGTCTTGAAAAGCATCTACACGGGCTTTTTGCTTGGTTCCTCGTGCTTTTGGTTGTCTACGAATCCAATCGAGCTCTTTTCGAAAAGAATTCTTGGCCTTTTCGATCGTTGATTGAAGCTGTTCCTGACGTTCAGCTTTTTTTTCTAAATAGTATGAAAAATTCCCTTTGTACTTAAACAGACTAAGATCTGCCAATTCAAAGATTGTATCACAAACGACCTCCAAGAAGTATCGGTCATGGGTCACCATTAAAATGGTAGATTTTGAAGTCGACAAATAGGATTCCAGCCATTCAATCATGTCCAAATCCAAGTGATTGGTAGGCTCATCTAGAAATAAAAAATCGGCATCCGAAAGTAAGACCTTAATTAAAGCAACTCTCTTTTTTTGACCACCTGAAAGATTTTTGATCTGTTGTTTATCATTTTCAAGCTTAAAAACAGACAACAATTGATTCACCTTTGATTCTAAATCCCATGCATCGAGGTCTGTCAGCTCCTGAAAAAGGTTACTCAATTTGTTTTCATCACCAGCCGCAAGCGCCTCATTGTATGATTTAATCAATCTCAATTTAGGAGACTCATGGTCATAAATAACCTCATCTATTGTTTTGTCTAAAGGAAGGTTTTCAGACTGCTCCATAAATGCAACCTGTATATCCTTTCTGAAAACAATTGTACCACTGTCGTACTGTTCCGTATCCATAAGACAGTTTAAAAGAGTCGTTTTACCAGAGCCATTTTTGGCAACAATCGCCACTTTCTGCCCTTGATCAATACCAAATGTCACATCCGAGAACAAAACGCGTTCTCCAAATGATTTCGTTAAATTTTCAACTGAAAGGAAATTCATTTTTTTACATCAATATTCTGCGAAGTTAGAACAATACTTCTTTACTCGGCAGTTAAGTACAACAGGCAACAAAAATTTATAAAGATTCCGTACATTTAGTAACTATAAACCGAATTTCGATACAAAAAATATCCTATGAAATATTTTATAACACTTTCCTTCATTGTTTTACAATTTGTCTTTTTTGCGCAAACACCAGAAGGAGTGAATTATCAAGCCGTAATTAGAGATAATTCTGGAAACCCACTAGAGAATTCCGAAGTGGGTATTAAAATTGTGCTTTATCAGGGAACAGTTTCAGGAACAATCGTTTTTGAAGAGTCATTTTTACCGAGTTCAAATGCATTTGGACTTGTAAATTTCATCATTGGACAAGGTGATTTAATTAGTGGTGATTTTTCAACCATAGATTGGGCAACAGGACCTTATTTTGTAGAAATATCGGCAGATATCGATGGAGGCTCAGACTATGAAATTATTGGAACGCAAGAGCTTATGAGCGTGCCTTATGCACTTTATGCGAAAACTGCAGGAAATGGTCCTGCTGGACCACAAGGAGATCAAGGACCACAAGGTCCTATTGGATTAACCGGTGCAACAGGGCCTCAGGGAGCCACGGGAGCACAAGGATCCGTTGGTGCTGATGGACCGCAAGGTCCTATTGGATTAACCGGTGCAACTGGACCACAAGGACCGATAGGGTTAACTGGTGCAACTGGACCACAAGGACCAATTGGATTAACTGGCGCAACTGGACCACAAGGACCGAT
>Ga0257121_1003161_pt1 | contig 10951 bp, 8 predicted proteins | sample SI106_100metaG_FD_190180 | JGI IMG/M metagenome (GOLD analysis project Ga0257121, IMG submission 190180) | Marine microbial communities from Saanich Inlet, British Columbia, Canada - SI106_100 | ecosystem: Environmental > Aquatic > Marine > Inlet | place: Canada: British Columbia | collected... | reverse complement strand
CGAACCAGAAACAATGGATAGTGAAGACCCTTTGTTTATTCTCTACACGTCAGGGTCCACTGGTAAACCCAAAGGTGTATTGCACACAACCGGGGGTTATCTGCTTCAGGCAGCGATGACTCACAAGTATGTTTTTGACTACAAGGATGGCGATATCTATTGGTGTACCGCTGATGTTGGCTGGGTTACCGGACACTCTTACATCGTTTATGGTCCACTCATCAATGGTGCAACAACACTCATGTTTGAGGGTGTGCCAACCTATCCAGATGCGTCTAGGTGTTGGCAGGTGGTTGATAAACATCAGGTGAATATATTTTATACGGCACCCACCGCATTGCGAGCATTGATGGGCCAGGGAGATGATTTCGTTAACGCGACCGACCGGAGCTCATTGCGACTACTTGGCAGTGTCGGCGAGCCTATTAATCCAGAAGCATGGGAATGGTATTACCATATCGTTGGCGAAGAAAAATGCCCCATCGTTGACACCTGGTGGCAGACAGAAACTGGCGGCATTATGATTACACCTCTCCCCGGCGCTACTGCATTGAAACCGGGTTCTGCAACTCGACCGTTCTTTGGCGTAGAACCTATACTGCTGGATAATGAAGGCGCCCTGATCGAGGGTGCCGGTTCCGGTAATCTCGCTATCGCACGAAGCTGGCCAAGCCAGATTCGAAGTGTATACGGAGACCACCAACGATGTATCGAAACGTACTTTTCAACCTACCCAGGATACTACTTCACTGGAGATGGCGCTCGTCGGGATGAAGACGGCTACTACTGGATCACCGGACGAGTAGACGACGTGCTCAATGTGTCCGGCCATCGGATGGGCACCGCTGAGGTGGAGAGCGCACTGGTTTTACATGAATCGGTAGCAGAAGCCGCTGTCGTTGGTTATCCACACGACATTAAAGGTCAGGGTATTTATGCCTATGTGACATTAATGCACGATATTCAGGGTTCTCCCGAACTCGCACAAGACCTTAACGATCTCGTTAGAAAAGAAATTGGCGCTATTGCCAAACCGGACATTTTGCAATGGGCGCCGGGTTTGCCAAAGACTCGATCTGGAAAAATAATGAGACGCATCTTGCGGAAGATTGCCGAAAACGAACTGCAAAACTTGGGAGACACTAGTACGCTTGCAGACCCATCCGTCGTGGATGACCTGATCAAAAACCGGCCTGTTCATTAGATGGGAATTATTTGAATCGGGGAAACAGAGAGAAGCGTCTGAGCAAATTTATCTCGGGCGCTTTGCACTGTCTTATGACTATTTTGTTCGCTTGACCTTCACAGACAGTTTTCGGCCAACAATATGCAATTTATAGGTACTCAATAAACCCAATTCGATACGAACTTTCTGCCCCTTCTTGAACCTGAGCCGGCCATCTTCAACCTCTCGCCAAACCTGACCGTTATCAAGCTTGATATAATCGATCCGATTAGCATTCGTTTGTAAGCGAACGATCGTTGCTTCGATGAATTTTGCTTTCACCGAAGAGCGAAGGTCGGGAAGTCCGAATTCACTTTCATTGACTGTTGGTTCGGCGCCATCCGAAATTTCTGGTTGGGCGCTAACGATTTGTGGCCTTTTTACAACTTTTTCCTCAGCTGTCGTGCCCGGGGAAATAACAGTAACGTTTGGTGCTGCAGGTATTGGTCCTTTTACGGGGGACACAACGCTTGACTGCGTTTGAAGTGTTGGCTGTGCCTGACCGAAAGCTCGGTCAAAGCACGCCAATCTCATCACATCACTTCGCTCAGACTGACATAAAGCAGCACTGTCATAGCAGGCCAGTCGACTATTATCGTTGGCTATCTCGTCACACGAAGCAGCGTTCGCGTCTGTTGCTATTAGCAACAGTGAGATAGCAACAATGTAAGCGAAAGACCTAGGCACGGTTTTTAACCCTGCTCGTTGCTTGCTGCGGTATTGCCATCAACGTCATCTTCATTGGAATCACCTTCGTCGGCGGATTCATCAGAAGCTTCGTTGCTAGGGACTTCTTTAATAGACAACTTGATTCTGCCCCGATCAACATCGAGAACTATCACATCAACTTCCTGACCTTCCGAAAGGTAATCTGTTACCTTCTCAACTCGCTCTTTAGCAATTTGAGAGATATGCACAAGTCCGTCTTTACCAGGGATGATATTAACAAAAGCACCGAAGTCAGCGATCTTCACAACCTTACCTTTGTAAATCTGGCCAACTTCCGCTTCAGCTGTAATCATATTGATACGATCAACAGCGGCATCACGAGACTCAGCGCCTTCACCGAAAATAACGATCGTGCCGTCATCTTCAATATCGATTGAAGCACCGGTCTCTTCAGTAATCGAACGGATAGTTGCGCCGCCCTTACCGATAACGTCACGGATCTTTTCAGCATCAATCTTGATCGTCACCATTGCTGGCGCATTATCAGACACAGTTTCACGCGAACGACCAATCACCTTATTCATCTCACCGAGGATATGAATTCTGGCATCACGGGCTTGTTCCAGCGCAGTTTCCATAATTTCTTCAGTGATGCCTTGAATCTTGATATCCATCTGTAAAGCAGTCACGCCGGTATCTGTACCCGCTACCTTAAAGTCCATGTCGCCTAAATGATCCTCGTCACCGAGGATATCGGTCAGCACAGCAAATCCGTCTTCTTCCTTAACAAGACCCATCGCCACACCAGCAACTGGCGCACTAAGCGGAACACCTGCATCCATAAGCGACAAACTTGCGCCGCAAACACTTGCCATAGAGGAAGAACCGTTGGACTCTGTGATTTCCGAAACAACACGCGTTGTATATGGCCATACTTCAGCGGAAGGCAATACGGCAGCAATTCCACGTCGAGCTAAACGTCCATGACCAATTTCACGTCGCTTAGGTCCACCTGAAAAGCCGGTTTCACCAACGCTATAGTGCGGGAAATTATAATGAAGTAAGAAATTGTCCTTGTAAGACCCCTGAAGCGCATCAATGATGGCTGCATCACGCATCGAACCCAATGTAGTCGTCACAATCGCTTGCGTTTCACCGCGAGTAAACAACGCGGAACCGTGCGCCTTTGCGAGCATTCCTACTTCGACGTCAATATTTCTAACTGTTTTGGTATCTCTTCCATCAATTCTGGGCTCGCCAGCAACAATTCTTCGTCGCACAGTTTTCTTTTCCAATGCGCCAAAAGCACCGGAAACATCGTCCTTGGTGATACCCGATTCTTCGTTAACGAGTGCTTCCACTGCCTTGCCGCGCAGATCGCTCAACAGATCCTGACGTTCCATCTTATCGACAGTTTGATAAGCTTCACCAACACCGGCGCCGAACTGCTCAGCCATCGCGCTGATCAACGTTTCATTGCCAGCAACCGGTTCCCATTCCCAATCAGGCTTACCAACTTCAGCCTTGAGTTCCTTGATCGCCTGAATCACACACTGCATTTCCTGATGCGCATAGAGCACCCCACCCAGCATCTGATCTTCAGTTAACTCTTTCGCTTCAGATTCAACCATGAGCACAGCAGATTCTGTTCCAGCGACAACCATGTCAAGGTCAGACTCTTTCAGTGCTTCGTAACCGGGGTTGAGAAGATAACCACCCTTGTTGAAGCCAACTCGCGCGCCGCCAATCGGACCCGCGAACGGCATTCCAGAAAGCGCCAAAGCTGCTGAAGTGCCGATCATTGCAAGAATATCTGGGTCAACATCTTTATGTGCAGACATTACTTGGCAAGTCACTTGAACCTCATTCAGGAATCCCTTGGGAAACAAGGGCCGAATGGGGCGATCTATCAGACGCGATGTCAGGGTTTCTTTTTCGGAAGGACGACCTTCCCTCTTAAAAAATCCGCCGGGAATTTTGCCAGCAGCATATGTTTTTTCTTCATAGTTTACCGTCAGGGGGAAAAAGTCCTGCCCTGGCTTTGCATCTTTTCTACCAACCACTGCAACAAGCACAGTCGTTTCACACATTGTTACAAGTACCGCAGCACTGGTTTGTCGAGCTACTCTGCCCGTTTCGATGACGACTTCATGGTCGCCGTATGTAAATTTTTTCTTTACCGAATTCACTATATTCTCCAATTGTTTAGCTGATTACACCCCTGTGTAATCATCCATTTGCTTACTTTTTGCCCTTTATTATCGCGGGCCAAACATGATGAACCCGGGTTTCCCGGGCTCAATCTTAAAAGCTTATCTTCTCAAACCAAGTCGCTTAATCAGATCAGCATATCGTTCTACGCTCTTTCCTTTGAGGTAGTTAAGCAGCTTTCTTCGCTGACTAACCATTCGCAATAATCCAACACGAGAGTGGTGATCATGCTTATGTTCTTGAAAGTGTGACTGTAGTTTTTCGATATTCGCTGTCAGCAAGGCAACCTGCACTTCCGGTGAGCCCGTATCGCCCTCCGACTGGCCAAATTCCTTGAGTATTTCAGCTTTATTTTCTGCCGTTAATGCCATTTCTCTTTTCTCCAATATGCTCTATTTAATTTGCACAACCATCCACGCATATTTGCAGATGTCGCACATTTTGATTTAGCTAACCACGAGTCTTCGCGGCGCTACCTTACCATCTTCCAGAATTTCACCAACACCCATAAATACAGGCTCGTTAGACTCTACTTCTGAAAAAATTCTTACCCAGCCACTTTCAGGTGCTTTTGCAACCTGAACTGCTTGACCTTGTTTGAAGTACGCAGCTGTCAATTCCGTTAAATTGATTGCCGGCCAGTCTTCTATCGAAGATTCTACGGGCAACAACAACGCATCAAGCAGCGCCAGCCCTTCCTCTTCCTTAATCTTCTCGAGCTCAGCAACGGTTACAGATTCTGCTAATTCGTACGGTCCTGATTTGATTCTCCTCAATTCAGCCACGTGCGCACCACAACCCAGCGCTTTACCCAGATCTTCCGCAAGTGATCTTACGTAAGTCCCTTTTGTACATTCAATATCAACCTTCAGCAGGTCGCCTTCATATTCCAGCGCGTCGTATCGCAGGATAGTTACTTCCCTCGACTTACGTTCAACTTCGATGCCCTGTCTGGCAAGTTTGTAAAGCGGTTGCCCGTTTACTTTCAATGCACTGAACATCGAAGGTGTCTGCTGAATTTTCCCGCGGAATTGATCCAGCACCGCATCGATTTCGCTCAACTCGAGCGAAGGCACCTGAACCTTCGCTACTATCTCTCCCTCGGCATCACCTGTCGTCGTAGAAACACCTAATTTGAAGGTCGCCAGATATCGTTTATCGGCGTCTAACAGGTACTGTGAAAACTTTGTCGCTTCCCCAAAACATAGCGGCAACACGCCCGTTGCTAGCGGGTCTAAACTACCCGTGTGACCTGCTTTTGCCGCTTCAAACAAGCGTTTGGTCATCTGTAAGGCTGCGTTGGAGGTGACGCCAACCGGCTTATCAAGCACCAACACGCCATTTATCTTTCTTTTGTTTACCTTTTTTCTAACAACAGGTCCTTCTTTATCGTTCCTACTGGACACTGTCTGTACCCTGGCTTTTATTGGTAGCGTCCTGTTCCTTCAGCTGCTCATCACCCTCGATCGCCTTTTTTATCGCTTGGGTCATTTTTGCACCCTGTTCAATCGTATGGTCGTAATGAAACCTAAGTTTTGGTGTCGTTCTCGTTGACAGCGATTTTGCTAAACGAGAACGAAGAAACCCGGCCGCATTCTCGAGCACTTCAGCAGGTGAGAGGCTATTTCGTTCCTCACGTTCCGCATCCTCAACCTCAACCTCATCTAAGGAATCATTGGCTCGGAAGGTGTCGCTGGAAAAAGATGTAAAATACACATCAGCAAAACCAAGATCCCGGCTGACTTTCACTTCATTAATTGTAACCAGCCCCAATCTCGGATCTTTAACTTCTTGCTGAATAAGCACCGCCAGTTCCTTCTGGATATGATCGGCGACTCTTCTTCCTCTGCTAAACTCTCTCGGCACTGTTTACCTTTACCTTTACCATGTCCTGAGTGTTTAGCAATCCCCCCCTAAAACAGAGAAAACTACAATACCCGGGCAACCTCGCGAGTATCAAACACCTCAATCTGGTCCTTCACTTTCACATCGTTGTAATTTTTAACACCGATGCCACATTCTGTCCCGTTCTTCGCTTCTTCCACCTCACTCTTAAAATGACGTAGAGATTCAAGCTCACCTTCATAAATAACCACATTGTCTCGCAAAACCCGAATCTTCTTGCTTCGAGACACCGTGCCTTCAATCACCATGCAGCCCGCAATATTGCCGAACTTCTTGGACTCAAATACGTCTCTAACTTCTGCGATACCTACGATATCTTCACGCACCTCGGGTGAAAGCATGCCGGAGAGCGCAGCTTTAACATCATCCACTAGGTCATAAATAACCTTGTAATAACGAAGATCAAGACCTTCGAGTTCGACAACCTTTCTTGCGGAGTTATCGGCACGCACATTGAAACCAAAAATCACGGCGCCTGATGTTAAGGCCAAATTGACATCTGATTCAGTTATACCGCCAACACCGGAAAAGACAACGTTCACTTTGACTTCATCATTTCCAAGGTCGCGCAGTGCAGAGACAATTGCTTCAAGTGACCCTCGGACATCAGCCTTCACAACAACATTTAAGTAGTTGATCTCGCTGGCGCCAAAGCTTTCAAGCAATGTGTCAAGTGATGCCGCCGGAGTGGCAAGTCGTTCGCTAGTGGCTTTTTCTTTTCTGAACTCAGCCACTTCTCTAGCTTTCTTTTCGTCTTTCGCTACGAGGAAAGGATCGCCCGCTGCAGGCGTTCCGCCCAAACCCAAGATCGCCACCGGCGTTGCTGGGCCAGCCGACTTAACCTGATTGTTGTGCTCATCGTTTATTGCTCGAACGCGACCGTAGTATTCGCCGGCAACAATAATATCTCCGCGACTTAATGTGCCGTTTTGAACCAACAGTGTCGCAACAGGGCCGCGACCCTTGTCCAACTCAGACTCAACAACAACACCTCGCGCAGGACCCTCGTGCACTGCAGTTAACTCAAGTAACTCCGCCTGAAGCAACACTGCCTCTAGCAAACTTTCAACACCTTCACCCGTGATTGCTGAAACAGGAATAAACTGTGTATCACCGCCCCAATCTTCAGGAATCACATTCCTGGCAGAAAGTTCATTCTTAACACGGTCCGGATCAGCGCCTTCCTTGTCCATCTTGTTGATAGCGACAACCAACGGAACTTCAGCATCTTTCGCATGCTGAATGGCTTCTTCGGTTTGTGGCATCACACCATCGTCAGCAGCCACAACAAGAATAACGATATCCGTACTTTGTGCGCCGCGTGCACGCATAGCTGTAAATGCAGCGTGACCAGGTGTGTCGATAAAACATATCTCACCGTGATCTGTGTTAACTCTGTAGGCACCTATGTGCTGCGTAATTCCGCCGGCTTCGCCACCGGCTACACCTGCTTTCCGGACGAAGTCGAGCAAGGATGTCTTACCATGGTCCACGTGACCCATCACGGTAACGACTGGCGCTCTCGTTTCTGCTTCGCCTTCAAGTGCCATCTCTGCTTCAAGATTCTTTTCAACCGCATCGGCGTCTAACAGCTTAACTTCGTGCCCAAGCTCTTCCACAACAAGGGTGGCAGTTTCCTGATCTATCGTTTGGTTAATATTAGCCATGACCCCTAGGTTCATTAATATTTTAATCACCTCAGCAGCTTTCACCGATGTTTTTTGCGAAAGCTGGGCTACGGTAATCGACTCTCCGAGTTCGACTTCCCGTGTAATATCCTCAGTTGGCGCCTGAAACTTGTGTTTTGGCCCTGAGGGCCGCGATGCTGCGCGTTTGGGTCTTGCGGAGGACAATCCAAGTGTGGCGGTTTCGGCTTTGGCATCAACCTCAACAGTTTCAGTTAACACGCTAAGATCTTCACCAACATCAAGAATATCTTTCGCCCGACGCTGCTTACCTGCATGTTTGGCTCGTTTCTTTTTCTTATCATCGGCATCATCAAGATCACTTCGATCTCGCTTGTCTTTGCGACTGCTAACCGACGTTTCCGTCGCTACATTCTCTGCCGGAGTTGCCGGTTTCTTGGCCTCTTCCTTTTTACGCAGTTCTTCTTCGGCTTTAGCTTTTTGCTCTTCCAGCTCTGCCGCGCGTTGCGCAGCATCTTCTTTCAGCTTTGCTTCTTCAGCTTCTTTTTCAGCATGGGCAGCTTTTCTCAACGCTTCATCATCGACCGCCTTGGTCGCAGGCGCATCAACTATCGACTCTTCAATTTCAGGCACCGGGGCTTCAGGCGCTTCTTCTGTCTCAGCTCGGCGAACATAGGTTCTTTTCTTGCGAACCTCAACGTTGATCGTTCTGCCACGTCCTGCGCTACCCCCGGTTTTCAGGGTACTTAACGTTCGTCGCTTCAGCGTTATCTTCTTAGGAGACCCACTCGTTTCACCGTGACTCTTCTTGATGTATGCCAACAACGTTTGCTTTTGAGACTCGGAAACCACATCGTCCGCTTTGCTTTGGGGCAGGTCAGCCTCTTGCATCTGCTGCAATAACCGATCAACCGGCGCACCCACAGTTTCCGCCAGCTGAGATACAGTTACATCTGCCATCTATATCTTCCTCTCTATTCCTAATAATGGATTGAAAAAAGCGTGAGGACTATTCCTCCTCCGCCTCTTCAAACCAGGGGGCACGTGCCGTCATAATTAACGCACCCGCCTTTTCTTCATCAAGATCTTCTATCTCAAGCAAATCGTCGACCGCCTGTTCTGCAAGATCTTCCATAGTAATAATGCCTGCCTTCGCGAGTTGAAAGGCTAATCTTGTATCCATGCCTTCCATCTCTAACAGGTCCTGTGCCGGCTGCGCGCCATCAAGCTCTTCTTCACTGGCTAACTCCAGTGTCGTGAGCGCACTCTTTGCCCTGTTTCTCAATTCTTCTACAACGTCTTCGTCGAACCCTTCAATCGCAATCATTTCTTCGATTGGAACATAGGCTATTTCTTCGAGCGCATTGAAACCTTCTTCAACCAAGACAACTGCCACGTCTTCATCGACATCCAGCTGTTCCATAAACATTTCAATAATGGCGCCGGCTTCCTGATTATGTTTTTCCGAGGCTTCTTCCTCGGTCATAATATTCAGATCCCAACCGGTAAGTTCTGCTGCGAGACGCACATTCTGGCCGCCTCGACCAATAGCCTGCGCCAAGTTTTCTTCATCAACAGCGATGTCCATGCTGCGGGTTTCTTCGTCAACCACGATTGACGCAACCTCAGCAGGCGCCATTGAATTGATCGCCAGTTGAGCAATATTGTCATCCCACAAAACAATATCGATACGTTCGTTACCGAGCTCGCCGGAAACAGCCTGTACACGCGAACCACGCATGCCTACGCAGGCGCCAACGGGGTCGATTCGACCATCGTTAGTTTTAACCGCTATTTTTGCTCTTGAGCCAGCATCTCTGGCGGCACCCAGAATTTCTATCACGCCATCGGCGACTTCTGGCACCTCAATTTTGAAGAGCTCTACCAACACATCTGGAGAGGTGCGAGACAACGCTAACTGTGGACCCCGCGCTTCAGGCCTTACTTCTTTCAGCAATGCGCGCAAACGGTCATTCACCCGGAAGGTTTCTCTGGGAATCCAATCTTCTCGTAAAAGCACTGCTTCAGCGTTGTTTCCCAGATCCACAATCACGGCATCTCGAGTGACTTTCTTAACTTGCCCGTTAACCAATTCGCCAACTCTAGAACGGTATGCTTCAACCACCTGGGCACGTTCTGCTTCACGTACCTTTTGAACAATCACTTGCTTTGCGGTCTGAGCTGCGATGCGACCGAATTCGACAGATTCGACTTGCTCTTCATGAAAGTCGCCTATCTGTAATGCAGGGTTGATCTCTTCTGCGTCAGTAATGTGATATTGGGCCGCCGGAAACTCAGGTTGATCATTGTCCCCAATGACCTCCCAACGCCTGAACGTTTCGTATTCACCGGTCGATGTATCGATCACAACTCTTAGATCAACTTCTTCGGTGTATCTTTTCTTAGTAGCGGTTGCCAGTGCCAGCTCAAGTGCATCAATGATGACTTCTTTCGGCACGCCTTTCTCGTTAGAGACCGAATCCACGACTAATAATATTTCTTTGCTCATCTCACTGCCTCAATTTGACAACATAGTTCGTTCAGCGTGATTCTCTTTTTACTCGTCAGCCAAACTAGATTTCTGGTACTACATTTGCCCTATCAATCATCTCGTAGGGGAACAATGTTTCTTCTTCGCCCACCCTCAACACTACTTCTTTGTCTTCTGTTCCTACTAACAAACCCGTAAAACGCTTCTTGCCGTCAAAAGGCTTGTTCAGCTTCAACTTCACCTGAAAGCCTTTCATCAGATCAAACTGTTCAAAAGTAAACAGTCGCCTGTCCATCCCCGGCGAAGACACTTCCAGTGTGTACTGCCCTCTAAGCGGCTCTTCGACGTCTAACAAACTACCGACCTGCCGACTGACACTGGCACAGTCATCTACATCGATTCCGTTTTCAGAATCGATAAAAATTTTTAGAACCGAGTAGCGTCCCTGGGTAAGATATTCCACTCCCCAGAGCTCAAAACCCATACCAGTCACAACCGGCTCTATCAAAGATCTTAGCTGTGCACTCAAACTCAAGTTCCAAAACAAAAAATGGGCACAAAGCCCATTCCATCTTGCAATATCTGCTCTTTAGCTCTACTAAAGCTGACCGACCAAATCTCGCATCCAATAAAAAGCCCCTAAAGAGGGGCTTCTCGAAAACTCAACTCGCTATGGCAACCGTTTGTCACCCAAGCCCTTCTTGCACGACGCTCTTGTTGTAATAGCGGGCGTGAGTTTTACTTCAGACTCACACACTCCAATCAATCTGGCACTGCTACAACTTTAACTATTCCTTACAACTT
>Ga0257121_1003151_pt1 | contig 10975 bp, 12 predicted proteins | sample SI106_100metaG_FD_190180 | JGI IMG/M metagenome (GOLD analysis project Ga0257121, IMG submission 190180) | Marine microbial communities from Saanich Inlet, British Columbia, Canada - SI106_100 | ecosystem: Environmental > Aquatic > Marine > Inlet | place: Canada: British Columbia | collected... | reverse complement strand
TCTGGTGCCAGATGGGCATATCGCTCTGTCATCTTGATGCTTGAATGACGAAGCAACTTACTCACCTCATATAGTGGCACACCGTCCATCACCAGCCAACTGGCAAAGGTATGTCGTAGATCATGGATTCGAAAGTCTTTAATTCCAGCCTGAATGCAAGCACTGGCGAAAGATTTTTTTAAACCCCCAACTATGTCCCCGATCTCAGCGCCCGCCTTAACGATTTCATGGAAGAAAACATACGGGCTATCGGGGCATACCTGATCTCGAAGTCGCATCCTCTTGACCAGCAACTGTCGGGCCTCCTCGGTGATAGGAACCGTCTGCCACTCCCCACCTTTGGTTTGCGCAAGGTATAAAAGACGGGTAGCGAAATCGACATGGTCCCACTTCAGGGCCAACAGTTCGGATTTTCGACACCCCGTATTTAGAGCAAGTTCGATAAAGTCCGCCAATGCTGGTGACCTATGCTGATCTGTCAGTGCTTTACCCGAAGGATTGAGCGGCCATCGGGCGCCGTGGATCAACCTCTGAGCCTCAGCACGGGTAATAAAGCGTACCCGCCCCTTGGGCTCCTTTGGCTTGTCAGCGCCCTTACAGGGGTTCTCAATACGCCAGTGATGCTTCCTTATGGCGTGATTAAAAGCCGCTGAGAGCATACCCACCTCTCGCAGGACAGTTCCGTCAGAAACGCTCTTAGAACGCCACGCGATGTAGTTCTCTACGTGGGATTCTTTGATTTTACTAAGGTCACTATCACCAAAGTAGTTAAGCAAGGGTTTTGCCGCGTACTGCAAGCGGGCAAAGCCGCGGTTACGTGTCTTGGCTTCCAAATACGCCACCATTAACTTCTTGAAACTGCGTGCAGGTTCCTTGCCGAAAAGCGTCGCCTCATGGATATCAAGTTCCAGTTTGGCGGCACGCTGTTTGGCTATGCCTTTGTCCCGAGTTTTAAGAGAGCGTCGAGTCTGGCATCCACCTGATGACTGGAAGGTGACCTGATAGATGCCGTTTCGTTTGTAGAGTTCCATGTGCTTTCTCCTGTAGCAGAAGGCAGCAACTCCACGCAGGTGGAATTATACCGGGTCTGCCTACTTACATAATCATTTACTGCCTGCGGATTGATCAGTTTTCTCCCTCGGATTTCGACACAAGGCAGAGCGCCACAAGCGATCTCCCGTCGTACCGTGCTGGGAGAGATGCTCAACCTTATGGCCACCGTTTTGATGTCCCATAACAGAGGTTGACTTGGATCAAACCAAGCGCCGCTGTCGGCGGGTTTCACTTGAGTCATTTCCTTAGGGAATATTTGAGTTAAGTACTTGAATCATTTGCCGCTCCTGACATGAGTCAAGTGACCGGATAGAAATCACTCTGGCAGACGCCATATTGCTGGCCCGTGAGGCTTGGCGGCTCTGTCGCTTAGGACTCGGATTTGCTCAGCCGCCCTATTGGTGGTGCTTGCTGAGATTCCCTGCGTCTCAAGTTCTTTGATAAGAGTTTGTTTCTCAACGGGGCCTTTGGAAAGACGATTACGAAGGTATTCGCCGGCATCGACTGACTTTCGTCCTTTATTGGTTGAGTCAATCTCGGTGTAATTTGAGAGATACTCCCCGGGAACCCGTTTGCCGATGGATGCTGAGAACGCCTCAACACCGTCTACAGCCTGTGCAAAGAGGCTGTAGGGGTAGACATGATCCAAGACGCTAATATTGGATTTCATCAGACCCAGATATTTCCCTGACTCATCCTCCGCCACGCCCCAAACGATCCTCGGGGCGTGTGTCCACGCCCCACTGCCAAGTACTTGATCAACTTTCTCCCCATCACGGCGCTTGGTCAGGTGGGTAAGGCACATCACAGCAGTCCCAGTTGCGGTGGCTATCTCTTGAAGCCGACCCAATACTGACCTGACATGGGTGGCACTGTTGTTATCCATGCTCCCCCCGCAGAATTCTGTGACCGGATCGAACACAACTAACACTGCCCCGGACGATCTGATCCTTTGTTCAAGGAACAAGTGATGATCGGCTATGGAAAGGAACTGGCCATCGGCTGTGATCAGACTGCGTATCAGGTTGAGCCGCTCTGGCTCACCGCCAGAGGCGACAAACCGAGGCACAATTGTGTCCCCGGCGCCATCCTCTCCTGAGATATAAAGGACGCTGCCCTCCTCGCAACCAACCGAGCAGTCAGGAAAATACCCGCCCCTAGAGATAATTGCGGCGACCTTGAGCATGACTGTTGTCTTGCCCATGCCTCCCCTTCCGGCAAGAGTATGTAACTTGCCCCTTGCTAGCATCCCCGGCCATATCCACTCAATCGGTCGTGTATCAATCTCTCCTGCATTAATCAGTTGAAAATTGCAGGCTAGGGCTTGGTTAGGGTCGACTCTTTGGCGCACTTCCGCCACTTCTTTCTCTAAATTAACCACGCAATAACTCCATGAGGTCTTCCGTGACCCCTTTGAAGATGAATAAATCCCGCTCATCAAGTCCGAGCGGGCCGGAGATAACCTCCCAGTGTTTTTCAATGTGACCGGCGTACGCTGCACAAAGGATTGCTGCGGAGTAAGCGCGATCTACAATTAACCGATAATTCTTAGCCGGTTTGCTCTGGTACTTTCTACTTTTAATGTATGGGTCTGGTGGAAACAGATCAGACAAATTAAGCCCAACGGCTGAGACGATTGAATGAGCCTCACAGCCAGCATGGCAATGAATAAGGAGGCTTCCACCATCTACCTCTTTAATACTTAAAGATGGGCTGCGATCTTCGTGCGCAGGACACCGTGCCTTCCATGTTCCTGAACGAATTTCGATTACGCCGTCGAGGCGGGGAATTAACTTCCCACTTGGTTGTAGTTCTCTGATGTACGACATAAATATCCCCTCCTTGGGATGCTCTATCGCCTCCGGCGATGGGAGTTTTCGATCAACTCTCAGGCTTGAGCCTGAGAGCAGAATCACCGCAACTTATGATTTGTCGCGATCTGGAGGGGAGTGTGGCAAAACGGGGAGAGAACTGATAATGGGGAATAAGCCCCCCCCGGAGCCCGCATAAACACTGGGTTTTTTGGGGGTACGATAGGTATGTCGAGCCGACAGTCGGACCATGTAATCGACTGGATTTCTGCTTTTACCAACTCGGCCGGGCGATCGTTGAAGTCGTCTAGGAACTACCTGCAGAACAGCCTGCACAAAGTCTCGGTACGGGCCATATTCATTTTCAGCATAAGCATCAAAACGGCGGGTAGCACGGCCGCCAAACCGCTCAAAAACTCGAGCCAGAGAATCAGCCAGCACGTGTTCTGAGAACTGCACGGTTCCGCTTGGACGGCTTGAGGCATTCTTCTTGGTCACTGCCGCTAATGCCCTTGAAACGGCCTTGCAAAGACGGGTCGGGTCAGTCACGATGCTCTCAATAAACCCTTTGCCGCGTTCCATCCAGTCATGCTCTTCGATCAAGCGGCGGACTGTAGGATCAGCACGTTCGACCTCCATCACGAGGTCTTTGGCACGGAGAAGTTCATAAAGAAGTTTGCGAGTTGCAGGCTCTGATGCGGCTGATTGCACATCACGGAGGTACGCCCACGCACGCCTTAACTCGATTGTTACCGCTTCGGCGAGGGCTTCTCGCTCAGTTGGATCATCAATACCAAGCGGCGCGGCAATAGACTCGATATTGCCGGCGACCCGGTGCTCGATCGCACGATATACAAAGGGCTTCCAGTGGTCACCGCGCCACGGTTTCAAACGAGTACGTCTTGGCATACCCTATGAAGGGTAGTCCTCTAGGACTGCGAGTGCAAATTATTCTCCGCGTGAATAGATTCCCCCCGTATATACCTCACCGATCCGAAGATGATAGTGGCTGATCGGCCACACAGGCGGGGGGTTTAGCGGGCCTAACGGTATAACTATGGGCTAGGTCTGCGTTTGAATCTCATTTGCTAATTAGCCCCCCGGGTTCGCCTTTAACTCCTCCCTCATCAACTCCCGAAACTCTGGCCCTGACGGCATCACTATTGAGTCAGTAAGAGTCATCGTGGTTTCTTGTAAGGATTGTATGTAGGCATCTGCTGTTTTCATGTTGGGATTGGTGATATAGGTATCTTGTGTCTCATTCGCCTTGTTGAGGATGCTGACGTCTACTCCGGGGTTGATGTCGGTCATTTTGGAGTTACTTTTGGGGCGTTTGATGTGGATCAAGTGTTGGGGATGATGTTGTACGCACACACCCAGTAGATTTCCTGTGAAATGAAGGTTATTGTTTCAGCGGAGGCATCATTCAGCCTGGGAGACCTCAATGGCGGGAAATCGGATTAAATGGATTTTTGTCGTGGCGCTCTGTGTTATTCAGGTCTTGTATTACACAGGCGGGAACGGTGTATCTGGGTTTTTTTCGCCAAGCCTTTTCGGGTCATTCCTTTCAGACCCATCAAACTACTTCAACGATTACATCATAAACATAACGAAAAAACTGGCTGCGAGTCGTGAGATCGATGCGCTAGGGCAGTACTCGAGTTTTGGGGATATTCCTGGGTCAGTTCTATCGGGTCGATTCTTCAGAGAAATTCATTTGGTTGGACTTCCAATAGTTTTCCTGTTATCCATTTTTAACGGGATTCGACGCAATCCCAGCAGAATAAATTGGCTTGGAATTTGGATCTTGATCCCTGTAATCTTTTTGCCTGTGCTCTTAAGTATTACTAACGGGGCTCTGATTGTCTGGGGGATCATTTTGACTTCCTACTGGCGTCTGAGAGCAACCAAACGCAAAACAACAATATCAGGATGGGAATCGGTTCTTATAAGAACCTTGCTATTTGCAATGTTAAGCCATCTCGCGGTCTTTCTTTGGCTTGTCATTGAGATTATTTTTGAATAAAAGTTTCTTGGTCTTGAAGAGTTAATTGGTTCGTTTTATTTTGTTGGCTGGTCTGTTTTTGGTCAAGAACTCAGAAGAGAGTTGGTAAAGTGATACTGAGCACGGGGCCGAAGACTGTTTCTTTGTAGCGTAGGCTTTGTGACATCTAGTCCGGTAAGAGTTACCTACATCGGCATTATCAATACGATGGCCGACATCGCTGGATGCAGTGGTCGTGGCATCGTCTGAAACCGAATACTCAATGACACAGAATGACTCTGTAATCGTCTAGAATTCCCGATTCCCTAGTGATGGTTAGATAAGATTCTCGAGGTAGTGGTATGCGAAAAGGATTTGCCGCAGGCTTTAATCAGTTTTGGGTAGGCGCTGTGTTTGGCGTAGCGTTATCGCTTGTGCTTGTATTGATACCCATCGGCTGGATTGCATCGTCTTTGAAGGACTTTTTGCACCTTGACGCAACCGTAACGGTCACCTCTGAAATGGGGTCGAATGTAGAAAAGGTAACAGCTTTGGTTCGTGAGGTTAGTGAGTTGCTGCGCCAAGGAAGTGAGGCAAAAAAGAGTCTGTAACGTTCACTAGCCTTTGATAGGCGGTAACATGACCCCCGCCTTTCCCATGCTGACAAGCAGAAGCGTTTACGGTGTTAGTGGGGTGTTGGGAATGAAACACACGTACACTCTTGGGTAAGTTTCATGGGCAATGCATTACAATTTAGAAAGGCAACAGAAGACGACTGTACAGAACTGGCGCTAATTCGGGATATAGCAGGTAGAAGGATGCCATCTTACCTTTGGAGTCAAGAAGTGGGGCAAGGGCAATCTTATTTTGAGTATGGCAGAGAAACAATTAGAACCGATGTCAATAGCAATGCTTATTTTAAAAACTGGCTGGTTGCAGAATCTCAATTTAAATTTGTAGGCGCGTTTTTTGGATTTTCCTTGGATGACCCCTACCCAGATATTGACCTTGATGCTGTGCCAGAATGTTTTCGGCCCTGTGTAGAACTTGAAAGAGTAGCTAGTGGATGTTGGTTGCTACAGGCAATTGCCATATTGCCGCAATATCGGGGGAAAGGATTAGCCCGACAACTTTTAGGCAAAGCGGAAAGTGTAGCTAAGGATTCTGGTACAAATAAGATCGCTTTGCAGGTGGAGGAGGTAAACGAAATTGCTTTCAAAACGTATCAGAGAAATGGCTACGTCGAAGTGGATCGTAGGCCATATGTCCACTTCCCTGGTTCCGAAGACACTGGCGACGTTGTCCTAATGTGGAAGAAATTGAATTAAATTAGTGTTAGTTCACTTGGTGAAATATTCTAGAAAGGTTTGCAGTGTTAGTGAGATGTTGAGAGCGAAGAGAATGGACAAAGCCTTTCAAATCGTAGAAAACGCAAACGCACTGCTGGATGAAACCAACAGACTAAAAAAACAGTGGTATGCATCTAAAGAGTCCATTGAATCAGCCAAGCAGATGAGAATTACTGCACAAGGCTATATAGACTCAATGGAGGCTACTCAGAAGGCGTTATCTAACTGTGTGATTGAGTTATTTAACATGACCAGACCACCAGAGGTTGAATTGGGCAAGATCAAAGGACTGGTTAAGACGATGGGGTTGGATAAGTTACTGGATAAGGCTGAATCAAAATAAGATGACCTTTGCCTGTTGATGGAGTACCGCCACAATGGGTGGGCAGGTTCATACCCTCCCCATTACCCCCCCCTTCAAATCAGTGTTAAGATCAGTCTTATCAATAATAATAAAGATATACCCCATGAATCGCTTTACTCCTGTCGTTGCTGGTCTGCTTCTTTTAGGCACTTATCCCATCTCAGCAGAGGATGTATCCGTAGAAGATGTTGTTAAGCCTGATATAAGGGCCATAGGCCAGACCCAAGGCGCTGGAGTGCCTAATGCCATAGGTGCGGGGGCTTTTGTACCTCTTCACACCACCTCTAATGCCGTCACTTATGTGGATGTGGAGGCCAAAGCCCATCTGGATGACAGATCAGGCGACAGCAGTATTATCAACACGGATGTGGCAGGGACTACGCTTTCTACTTCCACCCGCGTAGGTTACCGCTGGCTTAATGATGTAGGAGACTGGATGTACGGGGTGTATGCAGGATATGACACCAGAGAGTTAAAAGCAGGGCCAGTTGATACCACTGTTACCGTCACTGACCCCAGAACCGTTCACTTCCAGCAGGTTGCGGTAGGCGCAGAGGCGGCTTCCAACCAATGGAGTCTTCATGCCTATGTCCTGATGCCTACAGGGACAACCGAGAAGCAACTTAACAGCCACTACCAAGCCGGTGCGCTGGATACGCTAGGTGTGGATGCGGGTTACCAGATCAACGAAAAAACTAAAGCCACGGTAGGTTATTACCATCAAAATGGTGATGTCGGGGAGACCGATGGTTCAGGTGTCACAACTGGACTTTCCTACGACATCAATCAAAGCCTCACGGCAGGAGTCAAAGTCTCCTATGACGATGCTTTTGAAACCCGTGTCATGGCGACCGTCAACTACACCTTTGGCAATCTCATCCAAGGTGATGAAGAAGAAAAAGAGGCCAGAGTGAATTGGCTGATGAATGCCTTGAGTGCATCACCTGAGCAAAGGGATGTGCGGGTGCATGATGGCCCAATCCTTTGGAAAATTACTATGACTCCTGAAGGACAGCGGGTGATGATGGCCATAGACAACCAAATTTATGGCCGTTGCGATCCTCCTCCGCAGCCTGAATGTATTCACAGCGATAGTAAATGTGTTGACATGTACGGATGGGAGGCTCCGTGTCCACCTTACGGTTATTCCACGTGCTACGACGATCTCTTCCCCTGCCCGTCGTAAATAAATGATTGACCACAACGGACTCATTGAAAAAACCAATACCATACTCCACACAGTACATAGAACGCCTCTTTACGCTACAGCGTATACCTACGCTAAACCCTCTCTTTACCCCTCCGATGTGACCCCCATCACATTCAAAAGTTGAGCCACCACCCTAACAGCGGTATTCTTGGGCCATAACCCAAGGAGAATTCTATGAGCGACTTTCAATCATTCCGTGATGCTGTTCTAGAAGATGACGATCTTCAAGAACAAGTTATATCCATCGTCAATACAGCAACTTCCAATGGGTCAGGGATGGGTGATGGCATAGCCACCCTTGCGAAGACTCATGGCTTTACCATTACATCAGATGAGGTCTATGCCCATCAGGACTTCCTGGGACAAGATGGTGACTTGACGGACTTTGAACTGGAGTTAATTAGTGGGGGTCAGGGAACTGATCAGGGCTGCTAACCCCATTGATTCCAACCGCTTAACCAAATCCTCAGCCCTAAGATGCGTATAGCGCAGTAGATTCCCTTATAAACAGTTCTATAATTTAACGACATATCAGATTAACGATATATCAGAAGACCATTGATAGATCAGTAAAAGATCATAGGAGATATAGATCATGAACCGTTTCACTCCTGTTGTTGCAAGCCTTCTTCTTCTAGGCGCTTATCCTATATCCGCACAGGATATTTCTGTAGAAGATACCGTTAACTTTGATCTAAGGGCCATCGGCCAGACCCAAGGCGCTGGCGTTCCCAATGCTGTCGGTTTAGGCGCTTTTGTTCCGCTGCATAAAACCTCCAATGCGGTCACCTATGTCGATATAGAAGTCAAAGGTAATGTGGCTGACCGATCAGGGGATAGCAGTATCATCAATACCGAAGTCGCCGGCACCACGCCTTCTTCTTCTACCCGTCTGGGTTATCGACGGTTAAATGAATCAGGCCAGATGTATGGCGTCTATGCAGGCTATGACACTAGAGAATTAAAAGCAGGACCAGTGGATACCACTGTAGTGGTCACTGACCCCAGAACCGTTGACTTCCAGCAGGCGGCAGTCGGTGCTGAGTTTGTCTCCAACCAATGGCGCTTTGATGTGTATGCCCTGATTCCTACAGGAGATACCGAACAGATACTTAACAGTCATTACCTAGTTGGTGCGCTGGATACCTATGGGGCAGATGTCGGCTACCAGATCAATGACAAAACCAAAGTCTCAGTGGGTTACTACTATCAGCACGGAGATTTAAACGAGGCGGATGGAGGTGGCGTCTCAACGGGTCTTAACTATGACATTACCAATAACCTTACCGCTGGCCTTAAAGTCTCCTATGACGATGCTTTTGACACCCGTGTCATGGCGACCATCAACTGGTCACTTGCTGATCTTTTAAAAGGAGATGAAGATGAAAAAGAGAGAACCACAAACATGTTGATGAGCGCGATGAGCGCAACTTCGGGTAATAGAGATGTGCGACTCCACGACGGGTTTTTCGGTGATATTGCGAATTGGTTCGCGGGAGCTGGCGCGTCAATCGCGCAATTTGGCTGCACATTTATATCGCTAGAGTGTTGGACACGGGAGTGCTTCTGCAATAGTTGTGCATTAACCGAGCCCATGATGGGTATGTGCGCAGCGTGGCCCAGTGGCCCTGAACCAACCAGCAAACCAGCTAATTGGCCGACTGGCGCGTGTTGGCCGACAGCAATAAATGGGGGTTGCTATTGAAGGCAGCAGGTAGACCCAGTAGCAAAGAGCGCTCACAACGTAGCAGCGCATAGGTAGGGCGGTATACCCAACAGATTCAGTACACCCCCCGTCATCAACTGGGGGTGTTTGCTTTAAGGGATGCCCAAGCGCTTTAGGATGTAATAACGTCTTAAACCACGCTAACCCAACCTCTTAACCAAATCCTCCGCCCTTAGATGCGTATAACGCCTCTCTACGCAACGGCGTGTACCTTACCTACGCTGACTCCTATCTAACCTCTTATGTGATCCATATCACATTTCCCAGTTGAGCCACCACCACGGCAGGCGTATTCTTACAGTCCAAACCACAGGAGAACGACTATGAGCAAAAAAAGCCTTGATCAATTCATTCAACAGATCACAAACAGTGAAGAACTCCAAGTACGCATTGGTGAAGCGATCGAGACTGACGCCCTTATCGCACTGGGGACAGAACACGGTTGTGAGTTCAGTGCAGAAGATGTCCAAGCAGTGTGGGGTGTGAGTGATGACGATTTGGATGGGGTAGTCGGTGGCGCTGGATTCATCAAGTTTGATGGTGTCCGGGGAGGTTTTGCTGTTGGAAACCGATTCGACATCGGTACCAAATACAATCCTGGCAAAGGGATTAGGGATCTCACAGATGGGACATCTAACACTTGAAATGGACAGGAGAACCCCATGAGCAAAGAAAACCTAGACCAATTCGTTCAGAAAGTGACAGACAGTGAAGAGCTCCAAGCCCGTATTAGTGAAGAGATCGATGCCGACTCACTGATTGCATTGGGTGCAGAACATGGTTGTGAGTTCACTGCTGAGGATTTAGCGACAGGTGCTGAGCTAAGTGATGAGGAATTGGATGGTGTTGCGGGTGGTGCGAAGTTACCAGTATTACGTTTGCAGTCCAAAGGTAGGGGTGGAACGAGTTGGAGTGTTGACGATGAGGAGGCGCAGTTCGTCCGATAGGCTGTGACAGGTTGACCGGAGGGGAGTACCTGCAATTAGCCCAAAGACGTGTCCCCACCGGCATTCACCGGTTAAAGCCTGCATCAGCAACCTGACCCTCCTGCTGGTCATCAACCGGCAGTGAGGGTGTTTAGGTTATTCCGGTGTTTGAAATCACCCTCCGGTGGGTGAAGGGGTGACTAACCCCTCATTCAGCCCAACCTCCTCACCAAATCCTCCGCTCTAAGATGCGCGTATAGCGCATCTCTAAGCAACGGCGTAACCCACGCTAAACCCTCTCTTTACCACTAAGATGTGACCCCCATCACATTCAAAAGTTGAGCCATCCCCCTTATAGCGGTATCCTTGAGCCATAACCCAAGGAGAATTCCATGAGCGACTTCCAATCTTTCCGTAACGCCGTTCTAGAAGATGATGATCTTCAGGAACAGGTTATATCTATCGTCAATACAGCAACTGCTAACGGCTCTGGTTTAGGCGATGGCATCGCCACATTAGCCAAAAACCACGGATATACCATCACATCAGATG
>Ga0257121_1003146_pt1 | contig 10982 bp, 9 predicted proteins | sample SI106_100metaG_FD_190180 | JGI IMG/M metagenome (GOLD analysis project Ga0257121, IMG submission 190180) | Marine microbial communities from Saanich Inlet, British Columbia, Canada - SI106_100 | ecosystem: Environmental > Aquatic > Marine > Inlet | place: Canada: British Columbia | collected... | reverse complement strand
TAAATGCCATATCTACGATGAATTCCACCAGCGCACATTCTATATCCACTGGTAATTTCATCATATATTAACACCGCCCCAATCTCAGACGCTATTTCACGTAGTGTTTTTAAATACTCACTAGGTGCATCCTCTCCACGTGCTGGTTCAATAATAATTGCAGCAATTTCTGACTCTTTACCTCGTATTGTCTCTCTTAGAGATTCTATATCATTAAAATGAAAAGGAATTGCTGTACCCGCTAAACCACGTGGTACACCGTTAGGCTCAAGGCCTGGCATTAATTGCCCATCTAGCCCTGTTTCATCAGCAAGATTAGCCGCTAAATACCAGTCTGTCCAGCCATGATAGCCACTGAATAGCACTTTGTCCCTTTTAGTATTGGTCCTAGCTATGCGCACTGCAATAGAAAGAGCCTCGCCACCGCCACGAGCGTAACGAACCATATCAAACCATGGGTGTAAATCAATTAATACTTCAGCTAATTCTACTTCTTCAGGACAATTAAGAGAACTGCTTACACCTTTGCATATTGATTCAATTACTGCACTATCAACATCTTCATCTGCATATCCTAAAATACAAGCTCCAACCGCCATAATTGACATGTCAATATACTCTCTGCTGTCTAAATCCCAAACTCGACAACCTTTTGCTTTTGAATAATATGCTGGCCAGATATCAGGTGCGAACATTTCAGGTCGCTTAGACAGTAACTGCGTCCCTCCAGGAATTAAAGCCTTAGCTTTATTATATAGCTCTGGCCCTTTACTATTTTTAAGTGTATCAATATTAATCATTTTGTTATTTTGTCTTCTTGTAGTGACTTTATATATCCTTCATTGCGTACAATTTTTGCATTAATTGTTGAAAGATTCGGGTTGTTTTTAATTAATTGTAAAATTTCATGAGTTAAAAACGGTGAATCTGGTCGATATAACTTATTAAAAATTTTACTCAATAGTTTATAATCATCTGGCTCATCAAGAGTCCAGCGCTGATTGCCTAACCCTTTGAACAACTCTAACATACCATTTCTAAATAAATGCGGGTTGTTTTCAATATACGGACCCACATGCTCTCTCTCTGATTTTAACTTAGCTTTTTCCCAGGCCTTTTCTATTGCAGAAAAAGAAAATACAGTACAATCCAAACCATCTGGAAATTCACCACCAAGACCATATGAATCATATTCGCCAGATAGATAACCAGTGATTACCGCATCTATAACCACTGGGTCAATTATGGGGCAATCTCCAGTAATACGCAGAATTGGAGCAGCATGATAAATTTTAGCAGCTTGATAATAGCGATCCAATACATCGTCAAGACTACCACGATAACAATCAATTCCATTATCGGCACAATAATCAGACACCAGATTATCGCTATCCTCGTTAGTGGTAGCGACCACTATTTTTTCAACCATCTTGCAATAAGAGAGGCGCTCAATGACATGTGCCAATACTGGTTTATTCACCAACGGCATTAACACTTTTCCAGGTAAACGAGATGAACTCATGCGTGCTTGAATAATAGCAACTACCTTCATAGCGCACTCCATTCAGAAGGATTAAGCAATCTTACATCTTTGATGCTTAAATTCTCAGGAAATGTATAAATATTACATTTTTCTGCTGAAATTATTTCTTTAAACTGATTCAAACTATCCACACCAACAATAACTTTTGAAACTCTATTGTCAGATAAAGAGAATGACACGGCTGCTTGAACTGGTGTGACATTACTTTCCTTAAGCCAATTATCCCAACGATTCCACAGTGCTAGCCATTTGTTAAACTTTTCAGGTCTATTGCTTTTATTCATGAGTAACAACCCTTGTAAAAAAATAGAACGAACATGCACTTCTACATTTTCCTTATGCATGCATTCTAGCCACCCACTGCTCTCTAGGCGTCGATCAAAAATATTGTAGGGAGCCTGAACCAAATCGGGTTTAAATGAAACCCATAATTTATCTAATTCATCTGGGGTGTAAATGGAGAAACCAATTTTCTTAACAATACCATCACTTTTAAGCTGAAGCAATATCGACCATAAATCTTCCTTATCCTTATCAAGCAATTGATTAGGTCTATGCAGGAGAAGTCCTGATAAAGTTTCAACTCCAAGAGTTTTTAACGAACTCTCTACATGATTTTGAACCCATGTTTTTAAATTTCCACAATCATCTGGAATCTGAGGTAATTTAGTTACTAGACGGTAGCCATCTACTCCAATTTCACCCAAACACTGTTCACTTGTACCATATGCGATTGCCGTGTCTATTGTGTCAACCCCAACACTCTTGGCATAATCTAGGATGCTTTTGGCTTCCAATTTCTCAACCTGACCATTAGAATTGACAATTCCATAAGGGATTCCAAACTGAACTGTGCCTAATGCAATTTTCATGCTTTTAATGCCTTGCGCAGGGACTCAATCACAAAATCTTGCTGTTGATCTGTCATGGTTGGGTATAAGGGCAGACTTATAGCATCCTGATAGTACAACTCTGATTGTTCAAGATCAGTAAACTCGATATCCATTTGTTGATAATATGGCTGCATATGAATAGGTATATAATGTAGATTCACACCAATATTATCTTTTCTTAAAAGCTCAAAAATCTGTTTATGTTTTTTGTTGTTCTCTAGGCGGATAACATATAAGTGGAAAGCAGAATAGTTATCACTGTGTTGATATGGGATTACCAGAGGAAAATCAGAAAGAAGCTTGTTATATCGATTGGCAAGATTGTGTCGGTGTGCTATATAGTCATCTAATCTTCTTAATTGACTCATCCCCAATGCCGCTTGCATATCAGTCATACGATAATTAAAGCCTAAATCTATTTGCTGGTAATACCACTCTCCATCAGGCTCATGAGTCATTTGATTGGGCTCACGTGTAATGCCATGACTACGCAACAATGACATATGTTTAGCGATATCACTATCATTGGTTAGGGCCATTCCACCCTCTCCTGTTGTAATAATTTTTACGGGATGAAAACTGAAGATTGTGATATCGCTATATTGACAGCTGCCAATCGATCTATTCTGAAACTTTCCCCCTATCGCATGCGATGCATCCTCAATAATCTTGAAGTTATATCTTTTTGCCAAGTCGTGAATAGCTTGCATATCACATGATTGTCCACACAAATGAACAGGGACTAATATTTTTGGCAATTGTCCTAATTTTTCAGCTTGGATAAGCTTCTTCTTTAGCGCTTTTGGGCAGAGATTAAAAGAAACAGGGTCAATATCCACAAAATCAACTTTTGCCCCGCAATATAATCCGCAGTTAGCTGAAGCAACAAAGGTGATTGAACTTGTCCATAACCAATCTCCCGCACCAAGTTCAAGAGATAAACAAGCCAAATGCAAAGCAGATGTTGCCGAATTCACCGCTATTCCATATTTAGCACCGCAATATTCAGCAACAGCCTTCTCAAACCTTGGGACACAGGGTCCTTGAGTAAGGAAATCAGAATGAAGAGCTTCAGTAACTGCATCAATATCATCTTGGATGACATCTTGCCTACCGTAGGGGATGTAGGATTCTAATGCCATATCTTCACATTTGGGTCCCTAAAATACGAATCAAAAATCAGCTTTGCATCATCCTGACTATACTCACCAGATACGACTCCTGGCCACTTTAAAATCTCACTCTCAAAAATACATCTAGGGTAATTAGGTTCACAACAAACAGGAATATTTTTCCATCCCAGCCAAACTAAAGCTGCCACTCTGTGCTTTGCACCAACAACTCTAAAAACCCAATTACCTGAATTTGAGATAAGAAAATAACCCCTCGGAAGGCCGTTATATTCCTTCGGAAATCCACGCTCAATTAGATAGCCATTTTTCTTTATTGAATGTAAGCAATAATCCAGTCTTTTCACCTCTAATTTCAATTTATCATCACTAACCGGACCATAAGCAGAATGTCCATGCTCTTCACTTAGACCGTGCTCCCCGACATTTGCGCTATCATTGTTGTAAATCCATGGCAAATTCATCTGTTTGTTGCTATTATTAAAAATAAAATGTTTTTCATAGATTGTTTTTGGATTGTGTTGACTGTAATAGTTGCTGAGCGCTTCTACACCATTTCGATAATACTGAATAAAATGATGTTGGTTGCAGCTATATGCCTGACCTCCATGATGCCGAATCTTTCTTGCTGGTACATTAAATACAGAATTACTAGAAACATAATAAAGTAATTTAAAGTCAATTATGTCTGGTTGATTACTCTGAATATGTCTTATGTTTTGCTTTTTTCCTAACAATACCCTATAAATATAAACAATTAAGTCCATCAATAAGGGTGGAGTAATTTGATAAATTATTCTCTTTATTTTATAGATGTTTATCACTATTTACTTGGGGATAAAGTCTGGATCAATATTTTTACATATTAAGTCTCTAATTTGATTAACAGATAGAAAATCAGGATTTGTGCCAGAATTGTATGAAAACCCCTTGCTCACAAGTTGTGCTCCAGTTAACTGACAATATTGCTCAAAAGAGTATTTACCTCCAGATGGTAGAATAGCATAATAAATACCTAAATCTACAGTAGAAAAACTATCACTTTCTGTAATCATCTCTTCATGTATCTTCTCACCAGCGCGGATGCCGACATTTTCATGCTTGCAATTTGGCCCGATAGCTTCAGCCAAGTCTGTAATTCGATAAGACGGTATCTTTGGCACAAAGATTTCACCACCCTTAGAATTCTCTAGCGCCCACAACACCATTTCAACACCATCTCTTAGAGAAATATCAAAGCGTGTCATGTTCGAATCCGTAATAGGAAGTACGCCATCTTTTGCCTTATTAATAAAAAAAGGGATAACCGAACCACGTGAACCCATTACATTGCCATAACGCACAACGGAAAATGATAATTCGCGCCCACCTTTATATTTATTCGCAGCAACAAAAAGTTTATCACTACAGAGTTTTGTTGCCCCATACAGATTGATTGGTGCTGCTGCCTTGTCAGTGGAAAGAGCTACAACTCCCTTTATGTCATTATCCATACAGGCTTCAATAAGATTCTGAGAACCACTAATGTTGGTTTTTATAAATTCAGTTGGGTTATACTCTGCTGCTGGTACTTGCTTGAGAGCAGCTGCGTGAATCACATAATCAATATCTTCCAAAGCACGCTTTAAACGATTCAAATCACGAATATCACCTATAAAGTATCGTATACATGGATATTTTTCTTCTGTGAACTCTTGTGACATTTCAAACTGCTTGAGCTCATCACGACTAAAAATCACCAATCTTTCGATATTAGGAAAGCGCTTAAGGATTTCCTTGGTCAAAGCCTTTCCCAAGGTACCAGTTCCACCTGTAATTAATAGAGATTTTCCATTTAACACAATATACTCCTTGTAACTTATGTACCTATCTTAATCATATTCTGAAACTTTGAGTTGGCCTTTATCAATTGATCATATGTACCCTCTTCAACAAGCTCCCCCCCATCTAAAACAAATATATTATCACAATGACGAACCGTTGAAAGTCTGTGAGCAATCATAATGATTGTTTTTTTATTTCCCAGGTTATATATAGCTTCCATCACTGCTTTTTCAGTAACACTATCCAGTGCGCTGGTAGCCTCATCAAACACGAGCACTTCTGGGTCATAATATAATGCACGGGCTATTCCAATTCGTTGGCGCTGACCGCCTGACAAGCGAACACCTTGCTCACCAACCTTTGTGCTGTACCCATGAGGTAAATCATCAATTACAAAATCGTGCAGGTTAGCAATCTTGGCAGCGTTTTCTACTGCATCTTGGTTGATATCTTGGATATCACGGCCAAAAGCAATATTTGCCGAAATGCTATCGTCAGACAAATAGATATGTTGCGGCACATAGCCGATTGTTTTCTGCCATGAACGAATATTCATGGGGTTTAAAGCTACATCGTCTACAACTATTCGACCTCTCAGAGGTTTTAACAATCCAAGAATTAAGTCTACTGTAGTCGTCTTACCTGACCCAGTGCTTCCAACAAAACCAACAGTATTTAGAGCTTTTATTGTCAGGCTAATATTATTAATCGCTGATTTTTCTTGTTTCTCATATCGAAAAGTAACACCATCTAATGATAAACTGGTGCCGATCCCCAACGGCTTAACACTCTTCATTTTAGGCAGGCTTTCATTGTGCTGTGTGAGAGAATGTAAATCATCATATAAGACATCTAATGCTGGAATACAAAAACGGATCTGCGTAACCTGACTATAGACTTGCTGTAATGACGGCATCAATCTATAAGCAGCAAGGGTGTAAAGAGCAAGCACGGGTAAAATCTCTTGAAACTCACCATAGCTGACCATTAAGTACAGCACTATTATCAACATACCACCAAAAGCCAATATTTCCATAAAAAATCGTGGCATTTTCCCAAGAATATGCTGAGTTGCCGTATGTTTAGCGTAACGTAATGCTGGGTCATCAAAGCGTCTTAATAGCGTATCCTCAAGCCCAAAAATCTTAATGTCCTTGATACCACTGAACCCTTCCTGTATTACTTTATAGCGCTCTTGATTGGCCAACACCCGATCTTCACCAATATGGGTCAGAAACTTTCGCAAGAAAAAATAGGTTACGGCATAAATACCACCGAGACCGACTCCAACAGCAGCAGCCATCCACGAATCAACAACAAAAAGTAGTACCATAATCGCAACTGTCACTGCACCATAGGCAGCAACCATAACCATAGGAAAAAGAACACCATTGATTACAGCAGCAACCTCCGAAAGAACTGCCTTGCCTATGTCCGAACTATGCCTGTGCAAGAACCAACTATATGGTTGATTTACGTAGCACGAAACTAGTTGCCGACTAAGTGAGAAATTGCATTGTTGTGTGAAGCGCTCAAGAACATATATTGTCAAAGCCTTGAACATGATAGAAATCAGCATAACAATAAAAATCATCACTCCAAGGACAAACATAAAGCTTTCTGTATCCAGTAAATTGTTATCAATTTCACGAAACCCGACAGTTTGATAAATTGTAAAGAGAATTTGGTTAGTGGATATAACTTCTGGATTTGCAATTACCGCCATAAATGGTGCAATTGATGCGATGCCAGCAGTGTCTAGCAAAGCCATAACAAGAATCATTGCAAATAAAAAATACCCTTTGCGACGCTCTTCAGGTCGAAGTAGTGATATTACCTTCTGAAATGTTCTCATAATAATAACTCAATAAGTTTCATAAATAATCATAAGTCAATTTGTCAACATTAACAAAACTATGGTTAATGTTGTTAGTAATGTACCCTATAACATAGAACCCAATAAAGCATGCTCTGCCGGTGATTAATAATTTTTTATTCATTATTATATTCCCTATACCACACTGCAAAATTCTCCACTCCCTGCTTAACACTCATGCTTGGCTTGTAGCCAAACTGCTCTACTAAGTCATCTACATCTGCGTAAGTATCTGGCACATCGCCAGGTTGGAGTGGCAGCAGTTCTTTTTCGGCAGTTTTACCGAGTGACGTTTCTAGTGCTTCAATATAATCCATCAGCTCTACTGGATTGTTATTGCCAATATTATAAACTCTGTATGGTGCACTAGAGGTTGCAGGATCTGGTTTGTTGCTATCCCAGTCTGGATTAGGTGGTGCCGGTCTATCAAGTACTCTAACTATACCTTCGACAATATCATCAATATAGGTGAAGTCTCTACGGTGTTTACCGAAGTTAAACACTGTAATTGGTTCATCATTCATAATAGCCCTGGTGAACTTTTGTAACGCCATGTCTGGTCTATCGTATGGACCATATACGGTGAAGAATCTTAGCCCTGTAGTCGGAAGATCATACAAATGAGAATAAGTATGTGCCATTAGCTCGTTAGCCTTTTTGGTAGCAGCATACAAACTTAATGGATGATTAACTGCCTCATGAGTTGAGAATGGTTGCTTGGTATTCAGACCATAGGTAGAGCTTGATGATGCATAAACAAGGTGTCCTACTTTATATTGTCGACACCCTTCTAAAATGTGAGCAAAGCCTACTAGATTAGAATCAATGTAAGCTAATGGATCTTCAATAGAATATCTAACACCCGCTTGCGCTGCTAGATTAACTACTCCTTCAAACTGATAATCTTCAAATAGTTTAGCCATAGCACCACGATCTTCAAGATTCATTCTAATGTGTGTGTAGTTAGAGTGATCAGCATGTCTTGCTAGACGAGATTCTTTTAGAGTTGGGTCATAGTAATCATTATGATTATCTATACCCACTACTGTATCGCCTCTATCCAAGAGTCTGATTGAGAGTGCTGAACCAATAAAGCCTGCTGAGCCAGTTACCAGAACTTTCATATAATTAACTTAATTACCATTAAACAAATCTCTTGTGTAGACCTTATCCATCACATCCCTAAGGTCATCCGACATGCGGTTAGCCACAATCAAATCAGATAGTTGTTTAAACACATTCAAATCTTTAATAACTTTTGAATGATAGAACTCGTCTTCTTTAAGCACTGGTTCATAGATGATTACTTTAATGCCCTTGGCCTTAATGCGTTTCATAATTCCCTGAATAGAGGATGCTCTATAGTTGTCAGAACCACTTTTCATAATCAACCTATGCACACCAACTACTTTAGGATTCTTAGCTATGATTGAATCTGCAATAAAATCTTTGCGGGTAGAGTTAGCATCAACAATTGCACTGATTAAGCTATTTGGAACGTCTTGATAATTAGCTTTAAGCTGTTTAGTATCTTTTGGTAAACAGTAACCACCATAACCAAATGATGGGTTGTTATAATGAGAGCCAATACGAGTATCCAAACTAACACCTTCAATTATTTCTCTGGAATCTAGTCCATGAGCTTCGGCATAAGAATCCAATTCATTAAAGTATGACACACGCATTGCCAAATAAGTATTGGAGAATAATTTAATCGCCTCAGCTTCAGTTGAATTGGTAAAAAGTAAATCAATGTCTTCTTTGACTGCGCCTTCTAACAATAAATCAGCAAATTTTCTGGCGCGTTCTGATCGCTCGCCCACAATAATTCGAGAAGGGAAAAGATTGTCATGCATTATGCTACCTTCTCTTAAAAACTCTGGCGAGAAGATGATATTATCGACATTGAACTTCTCTTTAATACTTTGAGTATAACCAACTGGCACGGTTGACTTAATAATCATCACTGCACTAGGGTTAATATCAATCACATCTTGAATAACCGCCTCTACTGCATAGGTGTCAAAGTAGTTGTTAGTGGTGTCGTAATCAGTCGGTGTAGTGATAATGACAAAATCTGCATTCTTATATGCTAGTCCTTTATCTAGAGTAGCGGTAAAGTTAAGATCTTTTTTGGCTAAAAAATTCTCAATCTGAGTTTCCGCTATCGGGGAGATTTTGTTGTTAAGTTGTTCAATCTTCTCAGGGACGATATCAAGAGCAACGACTTCATGATTTTGAGATAAAAGCATGGCGTTAGAAAGTCCTACGTAGCCAATGCCAGCTATTGCTATTTTCATTTAACTTCCTTTAATAATTCTTTGGTCATGCAGTATAGATTATTTTTTGGTAATGATAGCTATTATCGCTTGTCATTGACTATTTCTTCTGATTCAAGTTTTAGCTCATTGATCTCTTTTTTTAAAATTTCATATTCAATAATCTTTCTTTTGAGAAAGGAAAAAGTTAGCTTCGACTTTTCTTCGATTCCCTTAGGGGTAAGGAGATATATATAGCCCAATTTATTTGTGTTATTACTGAAGTTTGTTAGCTTTACCCACCCCTTTTCAGTAAGTTTTTTCATGCAGTAGTTTACCTTGCCTAGACTTACCCCCATCTCCTGAGAAAGTTCTCTTTGAGTGTATTTAGGATTTATTTCTAATTTACGAAGTAGATCTAGACGAATATCTTTTTGATTCATTAGGTGCTGAAAAAATAATTGAGGGTAAAATGTCAAGAACGCTACCGCCATATCTTGCAAATATTTTTACAAAGAAACTCATTCTATCATTTATTTAAGTTTATGTTCAACTAATGAACATAAATTATTTATGAACTAAATATGATACAAATCTATTGATTGTGGTTTCTTCTCATTCTGTGTTTCTTCATTATGCTCTATAATTAGAAAAAATTAAATAAACTATGATTTACAACAATATAGATTTTAACAACAAAACTATTCTTATTACTGGTGGTGCCGGTTTTATTGGCAGTAACCTTGCTTTTTATTTTCAAGAAAATTTTCCTAACTCAAGAGTCATAATATTTGACTGCTTTAGAAGTACTGAAATTTTTGAAAATGGAAACCTAAAAAGCTTTGGACATTACAAAAACCTAATCGACTTTAAAGGCAGAGTTATCTGTGGCAACATTAATAATAAAGCTGACCTAAACCTATTAGCTGATTACAAGTTTGACTTCGTGTTTCATCAAGCAGCAATTTCAGATACTCGTATCTATGATCAGGAGGTAATCATGAAAACGAATGTAAATTCTTTTTATGATTTATTGGCAATAATAAAAAAAGATCAAGCTGTAATGGTTTATGCGAGCTCCGCCGCCACATATGGCAGTCTACCTTCCCCACAAATTGAGGGCAAAGAAAATCCTGAAAATCCATATGGATATAGTAAATGGGTTATGGATCAAGTTGCCAGCCGATATTCAAAAGAAAACCCAAATTTGACTATTGTTGGATTGAGATTCTTTAATGTCTATGGATCAAGAGAGTATTACAAAGCTAAAACTTCATCGATGGTGATTCAGCTTGGACATCAAATATTAAATGGTAAAGCACCAAGGTTGTTCGAAGGGTCTAACCAAATAATGCGTGACTTTATCAACATCAAAGATGTTTTACAAGCTAATATCAAAGCCTGCAAACCTAAACAAAATGGTACTTACAATGTAGGGACTGGAAATTCAAGAAGCTT
>Ga0257121_1003143_pt1 | contig 10987 bp, 9 predicted proteins | sample SI106_100metaG_FD_190180 | JGI IMG/M metagenome (GOLD analysis project Ga0257121, IMG submission 190180) | Marine microbial communities from Saanich Inlet, British Columbia, Canada - SI106_100 | ecosystem: Environmental > Aquatic > Marine > Inlet | place: Canada: British Columbia | collected... | reverse complement strand
TGAGATCTGTCTGATAGATTCTTATGATGATGGCGGGGGAGAAATAATTTCCTTACCTAGTTATATTGAAGATAATGACAGAAAATTGAGATATCAATATTTGGATCTTATTCAACAAATCAATAGCATTAGTTTTTTTGGAAAAAATATTAATGAGCATTTAAATATTGATAAAGATTTTAGTTTATGGCAAATGTCGCCAATCAATGAAAGGAATTTATATATTCAACCAATCTCTTTAATAATTAAAGCATTCGCATTTAGAGAAATCCTATTGAGTAAAAGCTTTGATTCTGTGCATATAGATATTTCTGATTATCCTCTTGCGCAAATCTTTGAAACAATTTGTAAAGAAAAAGGAATGCGAATTGAATTTAAAAAAAAGAACTACTTTTTATGGCTAAAAGAATATATCAATAATAATTTTCTCTCAATAACATTTAGAGGCTTGATCTACTTTATAAAAGTTTTATTGAAACAAACTAATTATAAGCAAAAGCAAGTTATCAATTCTCATAAGAATGCTTTACTGTTTTTCTCTCCATTAACTCACTTAAAAGAGATTAAGGGAAAAGGAAGCTCTGAATTTAATTCAGAGCTATGGGATGGGATTCCCGATATTATTATAAAAAATAAAATGAAAGCTAACTGGGTGCATACTTTTTCTCCTTCTGGCGGTATTAATTCTGAGAAGCAAGCATACAAATTACTCAATGATTTTAATTTGAATAATAATTTTACACATTTTTTAATGGGAACAGGATTGTCCTTTAGAATAGTTCTTAAAGCTTTTAGAAAATGGTTAAAGTTTACTTTTTATTACATGAAGGTAAAGAGTATTAAGGGAAAAATCTTTAACAAGCAAAGCGATATTAATTTCTGGCCTTTGTTACAAAATAACATCTACCAATCATTCACAGGGTATAGGGCAGCTTATAATCTATTAATATTTTACAATTTGGAAGAATTGTTTTCAGAGCTTCCTGAGCAAGAGAGTTGTTTTTATTTGTATGAGAATCAGTCCTGGGAAAAGGCTTTAATATACTATTATAGGAAATATAGTCATAGAAATTTATATGCAGTAATACATTCAACTGTAAGGTTTTGGGATATGAGACATTTTTATCATCCTGAGATGCTGAATAATTACGAGGAAAACCTCTTATATTTACCAGATTATTTTTTGGTAAATGGAAACTCTGCTAAGAAGCTATATATAGATTCAGGCATGCCTGTAAATAAGTTAATTGAATCTGAGGCTTTAAGATATAGAAATTTGTATAGTGATGAAATAGTTAGAAAAAAAGGAATTCCTAAAAATGAAATTATTTTGTTTTTAGATTATTCAATAAAATTTTCAATTAATATGATGAAATTTATAGAGAAATACGATCAGGATTTTAAAAGAGACTTTCATTATTTAGTAAAGCCTCACATCAATGCTCCTATAAACTTAAATGATTTTAAAATAAAAAATGCAAGTTTAATTACAGATAATATTAAACCACTCTTAAAAAGATCTCATACAGCCATTTGCAGTAATATGACTTCAGCACAAATTGATGCATTAATTATGGGAGTCAATGTTATTGTTTTTCTTGATGGAAAGGAGCTTAATCTTAGTCCTCTCAAAGAGCATGAAGGTGTTAATTTTGTTAAAAATTCTAAAGAATTAGATAAAATTCTCTTCAGTAAAAAAAGTATTAAATATAATCATGGCGGTAAGAACTTTTTCTTTAATGATTTAGAACTAGCAAGATGGAAAAAACTGATTAAAATATAAACCTAAAAATAGGAAATTTAATAATAAATAAAATTTAAAGGTTCAATAGAATATGTCAGAACAAAAAGATCTTAAAAACCTCTATGATAATAATTTTTATGATCAGATGACAAAGATGTCAATCCAATCAGCAGAAATTTATGTTAATTATCTCACTAAACATATAAAGCCCTCATCCGTAATAGATTTGGGTTGTGGCAGAGGCGCTTGGCTAAAAGCATTTAAGGGTTGTGATATCTCCAAATTGAAAGGTATTGATGGGAATTGGATTAACCCTGAAGACCTTTTAGATAAGTCTATCGTTTTTGAACCTTTAAATCTAAATCAACTAAAATTGCCAAAAGAAAGATATGACCTAGCAATGTCATTGGAGGTAGCTGAACATCTAGAGGTAGAAGCAGCTGATAATTTTGTCAATTTTTTAACTAGTGCTTCTGATGTAGTTTTATTTGGGTCAGCTTATAAAAACCAAGGAGGTACAAACCATATTAATGAACAAAAGCATTCTTATTGGGCAAATAAGTTTACTTCTAATGGTTTTTTACCATTCGATGTTTTCAGAGAAAAATTTTGGGATAATGATAAGGTAGGATTTTGGTACAGACAAAATATCTTTCTATATATTAAGAAAGATACTGATATGTTTAAGGAATTTTTAAAAAAAGGTTTTTCGCCTATTACGAATATATCTTTTATGGATTGTATACATCCTGAGCTCTATGATGCTAAGTGTGGGGAAGGCATAAGTTTCTCTATACATCTAAAAGATATGTTACCAAGCCTAATCAGAGCAATAAGCAGAAGAATGATAGGAGAGAAGAAATGAGAGTTGTAATTTTATGCGGTGGGTTAGGAACTAGGTTGTCAGAAGAAACTCAATTGAAACCTAAGCCAATTGTAGAAATAGGAGGCATGCCTATTCTATGGCATATTATGAAAATTTATGAGCATTTTGGATTCAAAGACTTCTCTTTAGCTTTAGGTTACAAGGGTGAAATCATTAAAGATTTTTTTCTCAACTACAAACCAAGGAATAGTGATCTCCAGTTGAATTTGCAAACTGGAAAAATTGAATTTTTATCAAAATCTGGTGAAGATTGGAATATTTCAATGATTGATACTGGACAAAATACACTCACAGGAGGAAGGTTATTGCGTCTAAAAGATTCTATAAAATCAACCTTTATGCTTACTTATGGAGATGGAGTTTCAGACGTTGATATTAGTGAATTGCTAAAGTTTCACAAATCACATAATAAAATAGCCACGGTAACAGCAGTAAGACCCACAGCAAGGTTTGGAGGTATGAGTATAGAGAATGAGATAGTTAAGAATTTTCAAGAGAAACCTCGAGCAGGAGAAGGCTGGATAAATGGTGGATATTTTGTTTTTGAGCCAGAAGTATTTAACTATCTAAGTGATGATCAAACGATCTTAGAAAGAGATCCTTTAGAAAATTTATCTAAAGATGGGGAATTAATGGCTTTTCAGCATGAGGGATTCTGGCAGTGTATGGATACAATTAGAGAGAAACATATTTTAGAGGAGATTTGTGCTAGCAATAAAATTCCTTGGCTTAGGGCTTAATATGTTTTCAGATGTATACAATAGTAAAAAAGTTTTAGTAACTGGAAATACAGGTTTCAAAGGCGCATGGCTAACAGAATGGCTAATTAATTTAGGTGCATCTGTTAAAGGATTTTCTAGAGGCATTCCTACTACCCCTTCATTATTCAAAATTCTAGATCTTAATAATAGGATTTCTCATACCAATGGCGATGTCCAAGACCTTAATGCATTATCAAACGTGATATCGGATTTTAAGCCAGATTTTATTTTTCATTTAGCTGCCCAAGCAATAGTCTCAACTTCCTATAAGGATCCTATAGATACATTTTTAACTAATACAATAGGAACTATGAATGTTCTTGAGGCTATCAGAAAAATAAATCATGATTGCACAGTTGTTCTTATTACAAGTGACAAGGCTTATAATAATGTTGAATGGGAATGGGGGTATAAAGAAACAGACAGTCTCGGCGGGAAGGATGTTTATAGTGGATCCAAGGGAGCTGCTGAGTTAGTTATTAAAGCTTACTTTTCGTCTTTTATAGGGCAAAATTCTAATATTAAACTTGGGATCGCAAGAGCAGGCAATGTTATTGGTGGTGGAGATTGGGCTAAAGATAGAATAGTGGTAGATTGTATAAAGTCCTGGTCTAAGAAAAACAAAGTGATAATACGTTCTCCAAATGCAACAAGACCTTGGCAACATGTACTTGAGCCATTAAGTGGTTATCTCTGCCTAGGAGAAAGCCTAATTACAGGTAATAAATTAAATGGAGAAGCCTTCAACTTTGGCCCACAATCTGAACAAAATCGGACAGTATTAGAGTTGATTAATGATTTAAGCTCAGGTTGGGGATTTGATCAAAAAGATGATGCTTTTACAGTAGAATCGGATAATTCTTTCAATGAAGCTAGCCTACTTAAACTCAATATTGATAAGGCTCTATTTCATCTTAAATGGGAACCTAATCTTAATTACCAAGAGACAATTAATTTTGTGTCTGATTGGTATGTTGATTTTTATCAAAATAAAAAAGATATGCAAAAACAGACTTTTAAACAAATCAATGACTATCAAGAGCTTGCTATAGAAAGAAATAGGGTTTGGTCGTCTAAGGTTCGATGAATCCTCTCATACATGATCTTGAACTGATACCTTTACGTGTGATGGAAGATGAACGTGGAGCAGTGCTGCACATGATTAGGAAAGATTCTAAAGAGTTCTATAAATTTGGAGAGTTATATTTTTCTGAAATACTTCCAGGGGTAATTAAAGCATGGAAAAATAACTCTAAATTAACCCAATTGATAACAGTCCCAAGAGGGAAGATTAGGCTAGTGATTTATGATGATAGACTGAATTCACAATCAAAAGGGGGACTACAGGTAATTGATCTAGGGAGGCCTGACTCATATAAACTAGTAAAGATTCCACCTAAACTCTGGTATGGATTTAAATGTATTAGTGAAAACGCTGCATTAATAGCAAATTGTATTGATGATATTCATTCTCCTGAGTATAGCTTAACCAAGACAATTGATGATAGCTCTATACCTTACTCTTGGTAATTATGGATAAGAAAAGCATTCTTATTGTTGGGGGTTCAGGATTTATAGGATCCCATCTAATTATGAGGGCAGTTTCTCTAGATTGGTCAGTTGTTAGTCTTGGATTAAGTGATGTTAAATTAGATTTAGATAGAAATAAATTTAATCATTATTGTGTAAGCCTCAATGATAAAGCAGCCTTAAAAGAAATCATTTATAGCAAAGACTTTGATTATGTCATTAATTGTAGTGGTTATATTGATCATAGTGGTTTTGGAGATGGCGGTGAAGAAGTATTCAATACGCACTACAATGGTTTATCAAACCTTATTGCTGTTCTTAATAAAGATAAAATAAAGAATCTTATTAATATAGGCAGCAGTGATGAGTATGGATCTTGTACTGCACCACAACGAGAAGATCTGAGAGAGCAACCAATATCACCTTATTCATTAGCAAAGGTTTTTTCTTCACATTTACTTCGCCTATTAAATATATCAGAAGGCCTGCCTTCAACCACTGTTAGGTTGTTTTTAGTTTATGGACCTCATCAGGATGATGGAAGGTTTATACCTAGTATCATTAAGGGTTGCTTAAATGACGAAGATTTCCCATGTTCAAAAGGAAATCAACTAAGAGATTTTTGTTATATAGATGATGTAGTTGATGGAATATTCTCAATACTTGATCAATCTTCTGCTGAGGGTGAAGTATTAAATATAGCCTCAGGAGATGCAATAAAAATAAAAGATGTGGTTGAAAAAGTTAGACTGATTATTGGTCATGGACAGCCCCAATATGGAGAAATACCTTTTAGATCAGGAGAAAATCTCGAATTATATGCAAATATCAGTAAAGCTAAAACAATGCTTAATTGGGAGCCTAAAATAAGCTTAGACGAGGGGCTAAGGAAAACTATTGATTGGTATCGGATGAATAATGGCTGATAACTCTCCAGAAGTAAGCATAATCATGAATTGCTATAATGGAGAGGAATTCTTAGAACAGGCTATACAAAGTGTTATTAATCAGTCTTTTACTAACTGGGAAATAATTTTTTGGGATAATCTCTCACAAGACCAAAGCAAGATTATTTTTAAATCATTTGATGATGCACGACTAAAGTACCATTTAGCAGATACCCATACCCCATTATATGAGGCAAGAAATTTTGCTATAAAAAAGTCAAAAGGACAATATCTAGCTTTTTTAGATGTAGATGATTATTGGGAACATAATAAGTTAGAAAAACAACTCCCTTTATTCAATAATTCTAAAGTTGGCTTTGTATGTAGTAATTATCTAATCCAGCATGAGCTAAAAAGAAAATCCTGGATAGCATTTAAGAAGGAGATACCCTCAGGCTTTGTTACAGATGAATTACTATCTTCATATTTTATTGGCCTTTTGACATTAATGATTAGAAAAGAGGCCTACGATTCTCTTCATTATGGATTTGATCCAAAATTTAGTGTTATGGGCGATTTAGATATAACAACAAGATTATCATTGGATTGGCAGCTTGGCTCGATACAAGAAGTTTTGGCAGTTTGTAGAAAGCATGGAAATAATATTTTAGTGCAAGAAAGAGAAAAGCATATTAATGAGATGAAATACTGGATAGAGCGAATGGATCGCTTAGATTCAATTAGAACAAGAAGTTCATTTCATAAGCTAGAAGATAATTTAAGTTATCAGAAATTTATTCACCATAAACTTCAAAATAATTTAAAGCAGGCTTTCAAAGAGCTTAGTTCAATATCTTTAGGTATGAAGAAAATAAGATCATTAATTATTTTTCTTATACCCTTAAGATTACTAAAATTATTAAAGAATGATTGAAGTCTATTCTTAGGATGAATAATTACACCATCAATACTTTTCTTTCCAAGATTTATATATGGGGGATCATTTTTGAACCGCAACTATACTTTATAATTCTTTCTGCTACAGTTTTAGGTTTTAACTTAACTTTGGCTAAAATATTCGAAATATTACTGATTCTATTCATTGTTATCTTTAGTTTTTTATCACTCATAGAAAAGGGAAAGTTTAAATTGAAACTTCCTGAAATCAATTCAATTATTTATGGGTTTATCTACCTATTTATTTTGAGCATGATGGCATCATTTCTTATTGGTTATTTCTATGATGGGTTTGATATCAATTTATCAAATTATCAAAGGGGTGATTTTTATAACTATCAATTAGATCAAAAAATAATAATGGATGGATTAATGGGGATATTTACGATTTCTTTTTATTTTTTGTTCTTTAGTATTTTTTCAATATCTTTTTTAGATACAAGTGAAAGATTAAAATATTTTTTTGATAGATTTAAAAAACTTTTCTTGTTTTTTTTAATTGTTGGCTTCATAGACTATATGATGGCAGTAGTTACTACTTCAGATATTGATCTTCTTTCTAGACATTTATTTGATGAGGTAAATGTCGGAGAGAGGTTTCATAGTACTGGAGGTGAGCCTAGACATGCTGCTATATATCTTTTTTTTGGCCTAGCTGTTTTCAATTTAGAGTCTTTTGTTTTTAAAAAGAAAAATAACAAATTATTATTTTTTACTACTTTACTTGCGGTACTAATGACTCAAAGTGTCACTGTTCTTATAGCCTTATTTATATATATATTTCTCATGTTTTTTATCTTCATATTTGAATTAGGAATAAAAAGACTCGTTCAGTTTACTGTTGTAATGACTGTTAGTTTACTAATAGGTTTTATAGTTTTTAATAATGCTGTCTTTTTCTCAACTTATATAGATAGACTCCCAATTCTGATTCGATATATGGAAGCATTTAGTGATATTTGGTTCATCTTAGAGTCTGAAGCAGAGTTGCCATATTATATTAAGGTCCAGCTAGGAGAAGTTTTTCCAATATATGATTTGATAAAAATGATTCAGAATGGTGAATTTGTAAGAGTTATTTTTGGCTCAGGCCCCGGTTCCGCTGCTCTCAATAATTATTCATATATTGATATTCTTCATGCGTATGGTAATCCTAATGCTCAGGGAATTAGGTTGTTATATGAATCTGGTATTTTAGGTAGCTGTATTTATTTACTCGCCTTCTTTTTCCCTGTTGGCATGCTAACTTCAAGTTATGATAAGCAAACTAGGCTTAGTTTTTATAATTATATGGCACTAATAGTCGCATGTTGCTTAGCGCTTAGATCGCCGGTAGCTTATATTTATCTGGGTCTATTTATTGCTAGTTTCAAAGTTATAGCTAATGAAAAACTACATAAGGGGCAATTAGAATGAGAACAATTGTTCTTCTTGGCGCTTCAGGCTTTCTTGGACATCATTTCCTTTTAAATAGAAAAAAGGAAATTAAGGTTAAGGCAATCACTAGAGAGGTTAAAATCTATTCAAATCAATATGAAAATGTCGATTGGTACAAGACTGATATATCTTCTGAAGGTTGCTTGGAACAATTTTTAGAGAAAGATGATGTAGTGGTTAATTTAATCTATGCATCAGATAAGGGTAAAAACTATAATCTACATTTGCTAGAAAGAATAATTAATTCATGTCAGAAACGTAACATATATAGGCTGATTCATTGTTCCTCTGTTGTTGTGACTGGGAGAACAAAAAAAAGAGTTACGGATGAGAAGACAGAATGCTTCCCTATAACTCATTATCAAAAAACTAAGCATATGCTGGAAGAGTTGGTAATAAATGCTAACAGTCATGGGCTTGATACCACAATTCTTAGGCCAACAGCAATATTGGGTGTTGGTGGAGAAAATCTAAAAAAACTGACTTTTGAGCTTAAAAATGAAAGTAAATATAAGCTATGGATAAAGTCATTATTATTTGGTGCTAGACCCATGCATTTGGTTCCCGTACGGAATGTTGTGAACTCACTAGATGCTCTTATTTACAATAAAAAGAAAATCAATGGACAAATTTATAACATATCCTCTGATTATGATAAAAATAATACATATAAAAACATTGAGAAAATTCTTCTTAAGAATATATCTAATGATTATGAGCCACCCAGCATCCATGCCCCACTATTTATTCTTGCGATTATCTTATCTATTTTTGGCAAAAGAGATGAAGATATAAACAAAATATACCTTTCTGACAAAATAAGATCATTAGATTATGAGGAAACCGAATCTTTAGAGGAAGCTATTCAAGAGTTTGCAATACACTTTCTTAGCAAGCATGATAATAAATAGATAAAATATTAAAGTAATTTTTATTTATTAATTCCTTTATTTAAGAGAAAGAACATTTGAAAAATATTCCAAAAATTTCCATAGGCATGCCTGTTTTTAATGGAGAAAACAGCCTTAGAAAAACCTTGATCACAATTATAAATCAAGAGTTTTTAGATTTTGAATTAATAATTTCTGATGATGCTTCAACAGACTCTACACAAAAGATATGCGAAGAGTTTTCAAAAAAAGATAGCAGGATTAGATATTTCAGACAAAAAAAGAATTTTGGTATGCCTGTGAAGAATTTTCAATTCGTACTTGATAAAGCCGTTGGCGAATATTTTATGTTTGCCTCCCATGATGATCCATATCATCCACAATTTATATCAGAAATGTTAAAAATTATGGAGTTTGATAAAGATTGTTCATTAGCATTTTGTTCTTATACAATTCAGAATAAGAAAGGTAATAGTAATATACCAATTACACCAAGCTCATCATGCTCAAAATCAATACTATCTAGGTATATGAGTAGGGTTATTGATATGCAACCAGCATTATTGTATGGCTTTTTTAGAAAAGAATTTATTAATGAAGAAGATCTAAGGTGTTTTGACTTCTTTGAAGTTGATATTGGTTTAAAAATGTCTCTCAAAGGTAATATTAGAATTGCTAATTCTGAGCTTTGGCATTGGATTATTGATGGAGAAAGAGCTTCTTACTCAATATATCCGTTAAGAAGTTATATGAAAGATCTTATGGGATTGAAAAGAGACTATCAACCATTTTCTCAAGACCAATTAGAAAAAAACAGAATGAATTATCTCCCATTTTATTTTGGCCAAGTTAGACTCTTATATTCATATTTTGGCTTGCTTAAAGCATTTCCATTATCTGTTGCATTAACATATTTCATCATAAAAAAAATTATTTGGCTTCTTTTTAACCCTCGTATGGCAGATCTAAACTTTAAGGACTGAATTTAGCTATAAGTACCTGATGAGTAAAACAAAAACATTATTGTTTAATTTTTCTGCTTCTCATACAGGTGGAGGACTTAAGAGGCTATATGAATTTTCTAAATGGTTTAATGAAAAAGGCGGAACAAATATCATTATTCACCCCAATTGTAAGAACCTTATAGAAACATTCTCTAATAATAATTTTTTTGTTGTAAAGCAAAATATATTCGATAGATTTTTCAATGATTGTTTTTACTTGAATGAAATCATGAGCGAGATTGGAGACATAGATTTCTATTATTCTTATGGTATTCCAATTTATAAAAAAATAGCTTCAAAACATTGGTTTCATCTAAGCAACATTTCACCTTTTATCCCTTATTCTATTGAGTTGGATTTACTAGTTCGTCTAAAAATGATTGTCCTTGGCCATAGAATTAAAAATAACTTAAATAATTGTGATCATATCTCTGCAGAGTCTGATTTTTCTTTAAGTCATATGCCAAAAAAATATCATTCCAGACTATTTCTTTCTGTAAATGGGAGTGATGATGAAATTAATTATCTTACAAAAAATAATGAAGGCGAAATAAAAGATATTGCCGTAACTGTAGGCACACATAAGTATAAGAAAACTAATAATGTCTATAAAATGTATCTTGAGTTACTGAAAAACAACCCAGAATTAAAACTAGTAATAATTGGTGATCCAATAAATTTAGAACAACACATTATTGATAATACTAATATTAAAAAAACGGGAATCATTTCAAGAGAACAAGTAATAGAGCTTTTGATGAGATCTAAGTATTTTTTAACTGCAACAACTACAGAGAATTCATATAATGCTGCTGCTGAGGGCATATATTTAGCTGAAGAATCATATATTTCAGATATACAACCACATTATGAATTAGTGAATGGAATGGA
>Ga0257121_1003139_pt1 | contig 10998 bp, 9 predicted proteins | sample SI106_100metaG_FD_190180 | JGI IMG/M metagenome (GOLD analysis project Ga0257121, IMG submission 190180) | Marine microbial communities from Saanich Inlet, British Columbia, Canada - SI106_100 | ecosystem: Environmental > Aquatic > Marine > Inlet | place: Canada: British Columbia | collected... | reverse complement strand
ATTGAAATAGGAACTCTTACCCCAAAACCTCAAGATGGTAATCCGAAACCTAGATTATTTCGTTTAAAAGAGGACAGTGGAATAATTAACAGAATGGGATTTAATAACTGTGGGGTAGAAGATGCTGTTATAAGATTGAAAAACAGAAAATCAGACATAATTATTGGTGGTAATATTGGTAAAAATAAACTCACTCCAAACGATAATGCTACTGATGATTATATTATTTCCTTTAACTCACTTTTTGATTATGTAGATTATTTTGTGGTGAATGTAAGTTCTCCAAATACTCCTGGTTTAAGAGACTTACAAGAAAAAGAACCTTTAACAAATCTTCTGAATTCTCTTCAGGATATAAATAATAACAAAGAAAAAAGAAAGGCAATACTTTTAAAGATTGCTCCTGATTTAACAAATGATCAGTTAGATGACATTATTCAGATAGTAAAGGATACAAAAATTGATGGTGTTATAGCAACGAACACTACAATTAGTAGAAATGGTCTTAAAACAGATAAAACTAAGGTTGATTCTATTGGAAATGGAGGATTGAGTGGAAAGCCAGTGAGTAAAAGATCGACAGAAGTAATAAAGTATTTATCAGAAAAATCTGATAAAGCATTTCCTATTATTGGGGTTGGAGGTATCCATTCTGAAGAAGACGCTTTAGAAAAACTAGACGCTGGAGCATCATTAATTCAGATATATACAGGATTTATTTATGAGGGACCTTCACTTGTGAAAAGAATTAATAAAGCAATTCTTAAAAGATGAAAATAATAGAATGTCCTAGAGATGCAATGCAGGGAATAAAAGAGTTTATTCCTACAAAAAAGAAGATAGATTACATTAATCAGTTATTAAAGGTAGGTTTTGATACTATTGATTTTGGTTCTTTTGTTTCTCCTAAGGTAATTCCTCAATTAAAAGACACTGCTGAAGTTTTATCAGGATTAGATTTAAGTTCTAGCTCTAGTAAATTATTGTCAATCATTGCAAATATCAGAGGAGCGGAAGATGCATGTAATTTTGATGAGATTAATTATTTAGGATTTCCACTTTCTGTTTCAGAAGAATTTCAGAAAAGAAATACTAATAAAAGTATAAATGAAGCGCTTAATACTGTTGAAGAAATTCAGAATTTGTCAGTTAAAAACAATAAGGAGTTAGTGGTGTATTTATCCATGGCTTTTGGTAATCCTTATGGAGAGAACTATCATCCTGATATTGTTGCAGAACTGACTCATCAATTACACAAAATTGAAATTGAGATAATCGCTTTATCAGATACTATTGGAGTTTCAGAACCTGATAATATTGTGCCTCTATTTAGCACTTTATCTACAGAATATCCTACTATTGAAATTGGAGCTCATTTTCATACTACTAATGGTAAATGGGAAGAAAAAGTAGATTCTGCTTATAAAAATGGATGTAGAAGATTTGATTCTGCTATAAAAGGATATGGAGGTTGCCCTATGGCGGATGATGATCTGACAGGTAATATGCCAACAGAAAAACTTATTAGCTATTTTACTGAAGATTTGGGACTAAATATGAAGGAGATGGAAAAGAGTTTAGAAATGAGTTTTTCTGTGTTTACTTAATAATTTATTGTATTAAGAACAGAACGCAAAGGTTCGAATCCTGCTACCCCGACTTTTCTCTCTTTTATATTTCCCAGAAATTTTCTGTAAGTTTGCTTTATGAGAAAGATAATATTAACAATAGGCAAGATTATGATTTCTATAATATTGATTATTATTATAAAAATACTTGTTCATTATTTTATTTTTCCTTCTTCTTCAGGTTTTTTAGGTGACTCTAACTACGAAGGAGATTATCATACTAAGTTAAAAAACCCAGACTTTATTGAAGTAGACATAGATGTATGTTCAGACCACCCTCACGATCCTCATCCATGTTTATATTATGTAGAATATGTTCCAACGAGTGCAACATCCTACGGTAAGGAAGATGGATTTTGGTATAGTATACATGACGATATCAGATCTAGTCGAGTAGACGTTCCCCGAAAAGGACAACAGATTATAAAATTTTATGAGAAGCATCCAAAAGCAATAAAATTGTGTGGAGATGCAAAAGGACGCTCTTTAACAAAAAAAGAAATAACATATTTATCAAGTGCTAGATACTATTTACCCTATATTTATATAAAATATAGGCCATGGGACAGTCATGTTGATTGTTCAGTTACTCCAAGTAAAATTTTCGATTCTTTTAGGGATCGCTCCGAATCAATCAAAATGTCTAACCTTCTTGAAGGAAGATATGTCATGGAAAGTGGATACTCGGAAAATCTTCCTCCGAATTACGGAACAAAGATGCAAGGAAAATTATATCTCTTTATTATACCAATATATATATTGCTTTATTGGTTAGTTTCTAAATATCGTAAAAGGAAAAAGAAAAGATCATAATAATTAAATAATTATTTTTAAAAGTTTTTTCTAATCAGAAAATCCAATTAATTTTTTAAGTTTGTTTTAGTAGATTGATTAGCGGTGCAAAAAGCGGAGCAATTTTTAGTTTGAAAGTTTGCTGTAATCATGTAAATAGGTGTTATGTTGTAATCCTGCTACCCCGACTTATTTCTCTTGATGTTTCACATAATTTTTCTGTATTATTGTAGTATGAAAAAACTATTACTACTATTACTATGTGTGCCTTTGATTGGATTTGGTCAGAACCCTAATTATTCAGAGGATATTGCTCCTATTATTTATAATAAATGTCTTCAATGTCATCATAATGGAGGTATTTCTACATTATCTTTAGAAACATATTCATCAGCTGTTTTTAATTCTGGAATGATACAACATGTAACTTCTAGTGGAGAAATGCCTCCATGGCCACCAGATACCTTATATCAAAATTATGCTTATGAGAATACATTGACGACTGATGAAATATCAAGTATAACAGACTGGATATCAAATGGTTCTCCACTTGGAGACACTTCTCTATTGCCAATAATGCCAACATTTTCTAATTCCTCACAATTTGGAACTCCTGATTTAGAACTACAGATTCCAACATACGCAAGTACTGCAACATCAAATTCAGATGACTATGTATGTTTTTCAATTCCAACAGGATTTACAACAAATAAGAAAATTAAAGCTATTGAGGTTATACCTGGAAATATACAAATTGTTCATCATGTGTTATTAAGTATTGATCTTTCTCCAAGTTCTTCAATTACAACTACACCAAATTGTATGGGACCAACAGGAAAAATGATTTATGCTTATGCTCCAGGATCAGTTCCATTAGAGTATCCTCAGGATATTAACTCAATATTTGGGGTAGAATTACCTGCAAACTCCAGTATTAGTTTGGGTATGCATTATCCAGAAGGTAGTTATGGACAGTTAGATAGCACAAAAGTTAGGTTCTATTTTTATCCTGATACTGCTAATATTAGGGAAATATCTACTGATTTTTTAATTCAAAACTTTACTTTTTATTTACCTCCTAATCAGATTACAGAAGTGAGTGAAACTTTTGGACCTACAGCAGAAGATCTTTCTATGATGTCAGTTTTTCCTCATATGCATCTTTTGGGAAAAGATATGGAATGTTATGCTGTAACACCAAATAATGACACTATAAACTTAATAAGGATCAATAATTGGGATTTTGAATGGCAAGGATTCTATTTTTTCAAAAAGTTTATTAAAATTCCGAATGGAAGTATGATTTATGCTAAAGGAAATTATGATAATACAATTAGCGCTTCTAATCCAAATCCGATTCCTGTAACTGCTGGTCTTAATACTGAAGATGAGATGTTTATTTTCCTATTCCAGTTTTTACCTTATCAACTTGGTGATGAAAATATTTTTATTGATAGTACATTTATTTCTACTAATATTGATAAAACTAATATATACAATTCTAATAATCGTAAAATAATTAAGATAGTTGATATCCTTGGAAGAGATATGCCACATCCAATGCCAAACAATCCTTATTTTATAATTTATGATGATGGAATAATAGAAAAGAAGATAATTATTGAATAAAAAACACTAAAATTATGGCAATAAGAAAAAGTAAAGAAAAAAAATTACAAGTTCAAGACACTCTTGAAAATGTAAGAGAAAAATCTATGTCTGCATTAAATCAAGGAGGATTTAAGAAAATTGAGAATAATGACAATTTAAATCAGATTAGAGCTAAATTTAATAATTTCTTTGTCGTTGGCAATATAGAGATCATATTTGCTAAAAATGATGATGGAGTAGATATTAATTTAAAATCTACAGCTAATGCTGATAATATTTTCGCATTGTTTTCATCACCTAATGATAAAATAATGAAATCTTTTACCGATAATTATTAAGTTTGTATTAGTAGATTGATTAGCGGTGCAAAAAGCGGAGCAAATTTTAGTTTGAAAACTTGCTGTAATCATGTAAATAGGTGTTAGGTTGTAATACTGCTACCCCGACTTATTTCTCTTGATGTTTCACATAATTTTTCTGTATTATTGTAGTATGAAAAAACTATTACTACTATTACTATGTGTGCCTTTGATTGGATGGTCTCATGATGTTTCGGAATCAACAGTTAAGGATATGATTGATGCGTCATTAATTGATTTTATTTATTTTGGTGCAGAACATATGGTTACAGGATATGATCATATCTTATTCTTAATTGGAGTAGTATTTTTTCTTTCAAATTATTTTGATATTTTTAAATTTATAACTGCTTTTACAATTGCTCATTGTATCACTCTTGTTTTTGCCACTTTTTATGGAATTACAGCTAATGCTTATTTAATTGATGCTGTTATTGCGTTTAGTGTTATTTATAAGGGATTTGAGAATCTAGATGGATTTAAAAAGTATTTTTCTTTTAATCCTCCCAATTTAATTTTAATGGTTTTTATATTTGGATTAATTCATGGATTTGGTTTATCAACAAGATTACAAGAAGTATCAGTTTCTTCAGACATTAATTTGTCTTTATATCAAATACTATCTTTTAATGTAGGAGTGGAATTTGGTCAAATAGCAGTATTAGTAATAGTTTTTCTATTACTTTCAATTATTAGAGGAAAAATATTTAATAAGATATCAAAAATTTTAAATTGGATATTAGTTGTATCAGGTGTCTTTTTATTAGTTTATCAACTTAATGGATATTTTACTGATCATAATCATAAAGAAGATCATAAGTATGAAGAAGATCATATTCATGATGAAAACCATACGCATGATGATGACCATACACATGATGGAGATCATACACATGATGAAGATCATACGCATGATGAAGATCATACGCATGATGAAGACCATAATCATGATGAAGACCATCCTCATAATCATGAACAAGATCATAAACATGAAGAGGGTCATGTGCATGATCATACTCATTAATAAAGTTCTTCTAATTAATTTCTATTAATAAAACCTTATTAAACATCTATATTACTTCTGAATTTTCCATAAATTCGCAAACTGAACAATAATCTTAAATAAAAATTAATGAGAGAAGTAGTAATCGTATCAGCAGTTAGAACACCTATGGGAAGTTTTGGAGGTTCTTTGTCTTCAGTGTCAGCAACAAAACTTGCTGCTACAGCTATAAAAGGAGCTGTGGAAAAAGCAGGAATAAAATCAGAAATGGTTCAAGAAGTATTTATGGGTAATGTTTTACAAGCAAATATTGGTCAAGCTCCTGCAAGGCAAGCTGCTAAGTTTGCCGGATTAGCAAATGACGTTCCTTGTACTACGGTAAATAAGGTTTGTTCTTCAGGAATGAAGTCAATAATGTTAGCTACTCAAACCATAAAGGCCGGAGATAATGATATTGTAATTGCTGGTGGTATGGAAAATATGTCGGCTGTACCACATTATTTGGACAAAGGTAGAAACGGACAGAAATTAGGAGATATGAAACTAATTGATGGTCTGATAAAAGATGGACTTACAGATGTATATAATAAGGTACATATGGGGAATTGTGCAGAGATTTGTGCAAAGGATATGAATATTACAAGAGAAGAGCAAGATGCATTTGCTATTGAATCTTATACTAGATCTGCAAAATCTTGGGAAGAAGGAAGATTTAATAATGAGATTGTTCCTGTATCAGTACCTCAAAGAAGAGGAGAGGATCTTATTGTTTCTGAAGATGAGGAATATAAGAATGTCAAAATGGATAAGATTCCTGCTTTAAGAGCTGTTTTTGAGAAAGATGGAACAATAACTGCAGCAAATGCTTCTACTTTAAATGATGGTGCTTCTGCTCTTATTATAATGAGTTCTGAGAAAGCAGATGAATTAGGAATAAAACCTTTAGCAAAAATTATCTCTTATGCAGATGCGGCGCAAGAACCAGAGTGGTTTACTACAGCTCCTGCAAAAGCACTTCCGATTGCTTTAGGAAAAGCAAACATGGAACTCTCAGATATAGATTATTTTGAGTTGAATGAAGCTTTTTCAGTTGTTGGTTTAGCAAATATGAAAATTTTAGGACTTAGTCCTGATAAAGTAAATGTAAATGGAGGTGCAGTTTCTTTAGGTCATCCTCTTGGTAGTTCAGGTTCCAGAATTATTGTTACTCTTATTAATGTCCTGAAACAAAATGGAGGTAAGGTTGGTGCTGCTGGAATTTGTAATGGTGGTGGTGGAGCTTCTGCAATGGTTATTGAACTAATCTAAATGAAATACGGACTTTCAAATTTATCTATTGTACCAATGAGATCGGAAGCAACTGACTTATCAGAGATGGTAAATCAGATTCTGTTTGGAGAGCAGTATAAGATTATTGAAAGCAGAAAAAAGTTTAGTAAAATCAGACTTTCTCATGATAAATATGAGGGATGGATATGTAATAAACAACTTTTAGAAATAGAGAAAGAAGATTATGACACTTTACTTTCCTCAGAAAAGAACTATACAACTGATGTGTTGGATATCATAAAATCAGATAGTTTTCAGACAATTGTGATGGGTAGCGTTCTTCCTAAAATACAGGATTCTATTTTCAGATTTAATAATACTGATTATACGTTTGAGGGTTTAACAACCAACGTAAAACAAGAAAAGGGGATGTTGATAGAAAATGCTATGATGTATCTAAATTCTCCGTATTTATGGGGAGGAAGAACTCCTTTTGGTATAGATTGTTCTGGTTTGTCTCAAATGGTATATAGGTTAAATGGGATTGATATCCCTAGAGATGCAGATGAGCAAGCGGAAGTAGGAACAACATTAAGTTTTGTTGAAGAATCGGAGCCAGGAGATTTAGCTTTTTTTGATAATGCAGAAGGAAATATTGTACATGTAGGGATTATTTTAGAAAACAATCATATTATTCATGCGTCAGGAAAAGTAAGGATAGATAGAATAGATCAACAAGGTATTTTTAATACAGATAAAGGAAGTCATACTCACAAACTCAGATTGATAAAAAGTATTATCTAGTATTCTTTAATAATATTATAGACTGTATCTCTTTCTACAGCTTTTCTGCCTACGGATGTAATTAATTCGATTATTTCCTCTGAATTCATTGTAGGGTTTTGATCCTCAGCACCAGCCATCGAATAAATTTTTGTAGTATCGTGAATAGTACCATCAATATCATCAACTCCGAAAGCAAGTAGATTCTGAGTAGTTTTCTTACCGATCATAGGCCAATAGGATTTTATATGAGGAAAGTTATCTAAATAGATTCTGCTAAAAGCAAACATTCTTAGGTCATTTATAATAGACCCTTCTTTTATGTCTGACATCTGATTGTTTCCATTTCTAAATTTAAGAGGAATAAAGGCATTAAAACCATTTGTTTTATCTTGTAGATTTCTTAATCTACTTAAATGATCAATAATAATTTCTGGTGTTTCAATATGTCCGTAAAGAATAGTTGCATTGGATGGCATTCCAATAGAATGTGCGGTTTCATGCATCTCTAACCACTCTTCTGAAGTACATTTATCTTCACAGATTTTATCCCTTGTTTTTTTGTCAAATATTTCAGCTCCACCACCAGGCAAGGATCCTTGTCCGGCGTCTTTCAGTATTTGTAATCCTTCCTTGTAAGATACTTTTGCTTTTCTGCACATATATTCTAATTCTACAGCAGTAAAGGCTTTTACATGGATATTTGGTCTGATCTTTTTAACCTCAGATATTAGTGAAACAAAATAATCTAATCCCATTTTAGGGTGAACTCCTCCAACAATATGAACTTCTGTAATTTCACTATCTTCATGGTCCAGAATTTGTTGTATCATTTCTTCCTGAGAGAATTCCCAAGCTTCTTCTTTTTTACTTAATTTTCTGGAATAAGCACAAAATTTACAATCAAAAACACAGATGTTTGTAGGTTCTATATGTATATTTTTATTGAAGAAAGTTTTATCTCCATGAATTCTTTCTCTAATATCATTTGCCAAACTTCCTAAAAGAGATAGGGGAGATTCATTGTACAAAACAAGAGCTTCATTATTATTTATTCGCTCTTGATTTTGTATTTTCTTTACAACCGTACGTAATGAAGTTTGTAAACACTCAGATACAGAACTAAAATCAATCATTATTTAGATAGAATAACTTTTTCAATTCTGACTCCATTGCTATGAGCAATTTCTATAAAATAGATCCCATCTTCTAGGTAAGATATATCTAATGAATCTAAATTATTTCCACTTTCAGAAGTAAAAATTATTTTTCCTAGTATATCTCTGACAACAATAGAGTTGTTTGAGGTCTGTATCAAGTTTTTAATAAGAATTTTCCCTGTTGTTGGGTTAGGATAAACTTTAATTTTATTGTTTTCTGACATGTTATTCGTATTAACTGTTCCTGTACAGTTTACCGTGACATTTGAATTCTTTAAGATAGACCTTTCTCCATTAAGTGTTGCATTCATTGCATTTACTTGATCATGTGAGAACATCCAGGTATTCTGAGAATATGCCATAAAATTTTCATCCATATCTAATAAGTCACTGCTAAACCCTTGTCCTATATCATTACATGTGTTATTGTTTGTACTTGATGTTACAGGACCAAAATAGGGACCATCATTATTAGAATCATAACACAGAGGAGTGTCATCTACATTATTATCATCATTATCACAACATCCTCCACTCTGAGATTCGCAAAATGTATGATTTAAACCTAGGTAATGCCCAATTTCATGAGTAGCTGTTCTGCCATCCCCTGAAGCTCCTTGTATTGTTCCAAACCACTGAAAATCTACAACTAAACCATCTTTCCAGGTTTGATCACCACTCCAACCACCAGAAGGTAGTCCAGGTAGGTAGGCGTATCCTAAGGTCATCCCACCTGACTGAGAGTTGGTAAGGTCACATACCCAGATATTGAGATATCTTTGATAGTCCCAGGAATCTATTCCACCTGATGATGTTTTTTTCATTGCATTTGCTTCTCCATCTGACCCCCATCCTCCTTGGTCATCAGCATCCCAATTTGTTTGTGTAGTAGCTGTTCTAGTAATACCATTCGTTGGATTTCCACTTGGATCAATAGTAGCTAAACAAAATTCTAAATTTGGGTTACCAGAAGAACTCAGAAATGTATTTCTTGGTGGATTTGGAAACTCAGGGTTTGTTTTACTATAATCTTCATTAAGGATTCTTATTGCATCTTCAATTCTAGCATCTGATATATTAGTACCACTTCCAATGTTAGCATGATTAGTTCTGTGAATAACATGAACTACTATTGGGATAGTAATTGTAGATCTTTTATTACTAGCGGTGGAATTTTGATTAATCCATAGTTTGTCTTCTGCTATCAATCTTTTTCTGTTTTCTAGATATTCTTCATTCTTTTCTATTTCGTTATTCATAAGAAATGTTGTGTTACATTTTTTTACATTTTGAGCAACAAGAATTTGCGATATTAACAGAAAGAATATTGAGATTTTGTGGTTTAACATAATTAAGGTTTGTTGAGTATGATTTTGTTTTTTGTTATTTTGTTTCTTTGTTGTAGTTCTAAGATATATATTCCGTTTTCAAAATTAGATAAATCAATTTCTTCTTCTTTTGTTTCTTCTGAAAGCACTAATCTTCCACCCAAATCAAAAACTTGTGCAATTATAGGTATATCTTTCATAAAAAAATCAGAATTAAAAAATAATATTCCATTTGTTGGATTAGGAAAAACTTTTATTTTATTAATAAATATCTCCGTGTTATTTAATGCGGAAACACAAAAGTTTATTGTGTCAGAAAAATTGAAATAAGATAATTGTGCAATCTCCTGATTAATTAAGACCTTATTTACGGAGACACTTCCATTACCATAATTGCAACAAAATCCATCTCCCTCTGTATCGTTTATTACTAATTTGTAACACATATTTTCTAGGCAATGATTATAAATGTAATGAGAATTGTTTGATAGATTGCCTGAAGAATCAATCAGATTATTATTTGCATCATACAAATACCAAGAAGTTTCATTTGCATAATTATCTGTTATCAGATTTATATTTACAGACGTCCCTCCTGTTGTTTGGAATAGTTTTATTGCATAATTATCAGAAGTATCAACATCCTGATTGTTATTAGGTTGTAATAACTCCACTTCAATCATGTGAGATGTTCCTCCAATTGCAATCCCAAAGAGAGAAATAGAATCTGTCTCATTTTGACTGAGATTTCCGTTCCACCATTGATACTGATAAGGAGAGGAGTTTATCTTGTATTTAATTAAAGCGGTATATAAATTATCGGCAGATTTATTTTTTATTAGGACTTTAGGATAAATAGGATTGTTACATCCATTAATAGATCCTTCTGGAGAGACTATCTCAATATTAGCATTAGCAGTACTTGCAACTACCGGATTGCATCCATCTGAGGTGATTAATCCTGTTCTGTATGTACTTATACTAGACCAAACTCTATTTCGTTGTCCTATAGTAAAAGAATTCATACAATCATCATCTGTATAATCCATGAAGTTCATAAACATA
>Ga0257121_1003130_pt1 | contig 11016 bp, 10 predicted proteins | sample SI106_100metaG_FD_190180 | JGI IMG/M metagenome (GOLD analysis project Ga0257121, IMG submission 190180) | Marine microbial communities from Saanich Inlet, British Columbia, Canada - SI106_100 | ecosystem: Environmental > Aquatic > Marine > Inlet | place: Canada: British Columbia | collected... | reverse complement strand
ACTATCGAAACAATAAGTGTTATAAAGAAACCTCTATTACCACTTAGTAAATTCATAAGAGAGAAAATAAATGCAAAAATTGTAAAAATATTTAGAAAATCTCGCATTTTAAGAGATTTTCTATTTGATAAATACATACAGCTCATAGTTATTAAAACAACAATATAGCTTAAAAATGGACCTCTAACACCTCGGATCCAATCTGCGCTGTCATATGATGAAAACATGAATGGTATCATTTGGATAATTACTTTTGATAACATAATAGTTAGTGTGACTAAAATAATTAATAAGGCAAGAGTGCTAGGAGTTCCCAAACGTGATGGATACAAGTTAAGTTTTTTAGATTTTATGTCAGCAAATATAGTCACAAGAATTAACCCTAAAAAAATTAATGAAATATTTTGTCTATTTGGTTTTGAGAGCTCATAAAAAGAGATTTTTTGCAAATCATTTGTAAAATTATCATTTAAAAAAGAAAACATTGGAAAGTAAAAATAGAAAATAAACCCAAAAAACAACAGAACAACATGGTCAACTACTATTTTTTTTTGGCTTACTTTTGACATCCAAACATACAAGAGTATTGCAAAAATCCCAAGAAATAAAAAAATATTTTCAATTAAAAAAATCATTCGTAAAATTTTAAATAATAATTCATATTAGAAATTTATTTTTATAGTGATGAGTCATAACATTGTGGTAATTTTTTAGAATTTAACTCTACAATCCAAGCATTAAAGGGAGTAAATGAGGTGTGAAATGGGTTCCTAGTTGCTATAACTGCAGCCTTTGGTCCATATAATTTTTTACCAAAGCAATTTGAAAACTTAGCATACGCATTTGTATTTTTAAATTCATAGCCCCAGGTTAACAAATGAGACACCCCTTCCTCTTTAATTATATTCAAATATTGTGAGACATCAGTTTCTTCTGTATGTATGTAATTCATCCAATCAATAGAAATAGTTTTTCTAGGAATTAAGGAAATAGATCTATGCGTTGATATTACTATGGCATCTTTTGGAAGTGTTCTGTCAACCCACTTCATAAGAGTATAACCATTTGCTGAGTTATCCATTACATTCTCACGTAATGATGTTGAAATTGCACCAGGCATAAGAGAAATTACACCAAACCAAACTAAAGAAACAATAATCAAGGACTGTGGAATTATTAAAAATTTTATATTTTTTTTGTATTTTTTATACAAAAGATTATTATTTTGTAATAATATTGCTAATAAACACCATAAATAGGGCTCCAAATATGAGCGAGAACTCGAAGGGCCAAATACTACTAAAAAAATAAAAATAAAAGCTGTAGATAATACTATTAACTTTATCCAATTATCATTTGAAGGCCTAATCAGAATAAAAGAAAACACGCCTATGCCAATAACTGTTGTGATGCCTCCAATACTTGATGGAATAAGCAAAGAAATAGGGAAAATAAGTTTATTTTCTTGTGCATTTCTAATCGATTCTTGAAAAAGATTTACTCCAGGAAGATTAATTGGAATTGGAGAAAATAATACTTCTAAGAAGTCTAGCTCATATAGCGAAGACTTTAATAATATTGCAGGGAATAGTATTAATAATCCAGCAAGCAGTCCTATTAGAGTTGATTGCCAAATCAACTTTTTATAAAACATAAATAATATTGCAATTATTCCTATAAGCCCGCCGCTGAGTAAATAATTTATTTTCGCTTGTGAAGCCACCATTACCAAAATAATCACTAAAAGAAAGTTTTTTATAGTATCACTTGAAGAAAGATCTCGCCTAGAAGGGAAGATAATTAAGCTTAATGCCAAGGTAGTCATAGAAACTGGAAGTAGTTGAAACTTAGAAGTGCCAACTAGAAAAACTAATATGGGAGTTGATAAGACGATTAATGCCAGTAACATCCGAAACTCTTTATTAACCTGATGATTTTGAATATCTTCACTATTACCATCAGAACCTAAGAATAGGCCAGTAATAGCTAATAACCCTGAAAATTGCAATAAAGATCCGAACTGCTCTGCACCGACTGATAGTCCTAAGGCATTTAACACCTCTCCATTTCCCGATAAGTGACTATGAAACCACTCAGGAGTTCTAAAGATAGCTCCAGTATTAAGAATTTCAATTGAAACTCCAATATGATAGCCAAGGCTATCTGCACTTGTTACTGGGGCTAAAGATAATAACGCATACCCAATAATTAATATAATAACTAAAATTGTTACAATATTAGTGCTAACTAGATCATTTTTTTTGTAATAAAAGACTTCCTTAACTAAATGAAAATTTAGTTTTATAATTTTTATAATATGAATCAATGCTATAGCAAGTAATATGATTGCCAGTATTCTTAAATTACTTCTAAAGGCATATCCTATAAGTGCTAATGGATAGACTATTACACTAAGTAATGCTGCACCAATAATTGGCGCCTGCCACCTTATCCATTTAATATTAACAATGTTAATTTTTAAAAAATTTGAGATGATCCTTAGACCAATAAAATCACATGCAATAATTAAAAGTATTGAAACCATTGCTGAGAATGGTGATGGAATTATATTTGCATCTAGCCCATACATAAGGAAATATTTTTATTTTTTTGTATTTAGATACATTAATCGAAACTGATCTTTCCTCATATTTGAAATTGAATTTATGATAATACCACTCATAAATAAAAATATTGCAAGAACCATTAAACTTGAAGATAAAATTACCGAAGGGTATTTTGTAATTTCACCAAAATATATTAGAGGTTTAAATACTTGAAGCCAAGCAATAAAAATTGAGGATATTGCAAATAAGGCAGAAACTATAGAAAAAGAAGCTATTGGCCTCACTAAGAAAAAAAGTCTATTTATCATAAACAGTATTTTTACCCCATCAGCATATGTAGATAATTTACTATCTGAACCCTGAGGCCTATTAATGTAATTTGCAGAAGACTCTCCAATTGGTATTTTCATTTCTAAAGAATGAACTGTAAATTCAGTTTCAATTTCAAAGCCATTACTTTTAGCAGGAAAAGTTTTAACAAATCTATTTGTAAATACTCTATACCCAGAAAGCATATCTTGAAGACCACTACCAAAGATTACTTGAACAGCTTTAGTTAGAAGAAAGTTACCAAGCATGTGCCCAGATCTATACGAATCTTTACCTCCTATTCGGGCTATATTGAGCATATCTAGATTTTCATCTATTAAGTGATTCAACATCTTGGGAGCAACTAGTGGATCATAGGTAAGGTCTCCATCAACAATGATATAGAAGTCTGCTTCAATATCTGAAAACATTCTTCTGACTACATTACCTTTTCCCTTTCTATCCTCTCTCTGAACGATTGCTCCTGAATTTTTTGCAATTTCATGCGTGTCGTCAGTTGAGCAGTTATCATAAACATAAATTGTAGCATCAGGAAGCGATGATTTAAAGCCATTTACAACTTGGCTAATTGTTTCAGCTTCATTGTGGCATGGTATTAAAACCGCAACATTACTATAATTAGTCATAATTAAAAGAATTTAAGCGGGTTTAGAAATTAAGTATTTAATAGACTTAAATGGATGCTGCATAATTGAGTAAGGAGAGTAACAGTTCATCCAGCAATGAGGACATTTATCTTTTTTAATCTGTTTTTTTAAATCATCTGCTAAATTACTAAAAACTATATCACTAATATTATCCGACTTAATATTTCCCATCTCAGCCATAAACATACATGGCCTTACTGCGCCATCCTCCATGATATGTATTGAAGTATTGATAACTTCACAAGGCAAGATGTTAGAAGTTTTATTTTTGTCAATAAAGTGTGTTGAGATCTTAATATGAATGAACTCAACAATTTCCGTAATAGTATCTATTGAATACTGTTTAACAATGTGTCTCATTGAGTCTAATATGGAAAACGTATTAATTAAATTATTCTTTAAATATATACCACCGTCATGAACAAAAGTTATTGCTTTAATAGAATGCTTCATCTTGTGATACTCATTACGAATATAGCTCTCATTAGTATCTCCGACAGTAATTCCAAAATTAACATTTATGCCCTTTGCTTTCAAAGTGTCATATAGCTCAATACATTTCTTATAATTTCCCTTAACACCCCTAACCTTATCATGTATCTCCTCATCCCCATCCAGACTAATAGTTACCATTAAATCAAAACCATTTTTTTGAACTTGCTCTGTTAATTCAATGACTTTTTTTGGAAGCAAGGCATTAGTAGTAAAAGTAATAATTTTCAAATTCTTACATCTTTTTTTAGCCTCAGATAACATTTCATCAAGATATTTGACGAGAGTAACTTCTCCACCAGAAAGTGCAAGCCAGACAAGACTAGAGCCCATCTGATCAAATAAATTTACAGTGTCATCAAGAGTTATCTCTTTTGAAAAGTCCTTTACTTTCCAGATATCACAAAAATCACACCTTGAATTACAATTATTTGTAAGATTTATTAATACTTTGTAAGGGAGTATTTTTAACCTGCCCCCCAGAAGCTTATTTATCCAAAGCTTTACATTACACCAAACTATAAAAGCTATTGTTGAAATTTTCATCCTATCTAACCTCCATACAAGTACTTTCTTCTAATATTATAATTCCAAACAAGTACGATAATACTCGTAAAGATTTTAGCCAAATAGATATTACTATTTAAAATTTCAACAAAAGAGTATATAGAGAATTGATGAATTAGGAGACCTACTCCACTAATTAAATAAACCCCTAAAATCTCTTTACTTTTTTTAAGATTTCGATGATTATGAAAAACAAATCTTCTAGCTAGAACATAGTTAACAAAAACTCCAACTATAAAACTATAAATACCAGCAAAAAAATAATTAAGCTTAATAAAATTAATTGCAACGTAAAAAAAGGAAAAGTCAGCAATAAAAGCTATACTTCCAACTATTGTGTACTTAATAATATTAATAATTTTTTCTCTTAAATTATATCACCCTTTGAATTATAAACTGTTTGGTCAAAAATCCTCAGTAATAGTATTCATTTATGAATACAGTTATGGAGTTTATTATGCGGGTTGATTAATATTGTCATTTACATCCTCAATTTTAAGATCAGCGTGCAAAGAGAGAATTAATAATTATGAGTATGCTTTCTCAAGATTTTATTAACCTTATATTTTATTGGTGTTATGCCCTCCATGGCGCATTATTCTCTAGCCATAATTCTTCTAGATAATCAAGATCTCTCTTAGTGTCCATGCATTGCCAAAAACCATCATGATGGAATGCCATTAATTCTCCAGCAGCTGCAGCTTTTTCTAAAGGCTCTTTTTCTAGAATTGTTGCATCATCCGCTATCAATTCAAAAAATTCAGGCTCAATGACAAAGTACCCACCATTAATCCAACCTTGAGATGTTTGAGGCTTCTCCTCAAATGCTATAACTTTATTTTCTTTTATTTGAAGCTCACCAAACCTAGCATTTGGGCGGACTGCTGAAATAGTCACCATTTTCCCATGACTCTTATGAAACTTTAATAAAGCAGCAATGTCAATATCAGAAACACCGTCTCCATAAGTCAACATAAAAGTTTCATTATTAATATATGACCTCATTCTCTTTACTCTTCCACCAGTCATAGAGTCAATTCCTGTATTAATTAAAGTAACACGCCAGTCAATATCCTCAACAACATGTGGATTAACTTCACCATTAGACAAATTAACACTAAAATCTGAGTTTAGCGAGCTGTAATTCAAAAAATATTCTTTAATAACTTCTGCCTTATACCCCAATGCAAGGTTAAAGTCTTTATAATATGCCAAAGTATAGGCTTCCCTCCGATTTTGACCATTGGTTTAGGAATAATATCAGTATGTTCTGATAAGCGAGTCCCAAAACCACCTGCAAGAATTATTACTTTCATTCATCTAACTCCCAATTATATTTAATTTGATTAAGTTCTTTTTTTTCAATCTCCTCTGAAGAGTGCTCAATACTTGCAACATTAAGAATAATGCTAGTTTTATTATCAAGCCCCAAAAAACCCATCCAAATTAATGGCGGTACAGTCAATCTACAAAAATTCTCTTTAGAAAGAACAACCTCAGAATAATTCCCATAACTTTGTGATTTATATCTATCGTCGAAAAGAACAAATTTTACTTTTCCAGAGGGCACAACAAGATTTAATGTCATTTTTTTATGTCTTTTCCAAGCCTTTATAGTTCCAGAATTAATAGAAGAAAAATAAGCTTCACCAAAATCTTTATACCCCTCATCACTTGATTTCATTGCATGCATAACATCTCCATTTGGCACACTAATAATCTTTAGTGGAGTCATGAGGACATCATTTATATTTAGAATATTTTCACTCATTAAGAAGCCCAAAATTGGTTTCTATCTTTAGCAATTTTAGAATACTCATTAATTTGCGATATTGTAAAATCATAAATTAATTCATCATTGTACTCATGAAATGCCTTGTACCATTCTATAGTCATTTGCACTGTTTCTTTAAAATTTAAACTTGAAGTCCAATTCAGATCTGAAAGGGCCTTGTCACAATTTAATTTAAGAAGAGCAGCTTCATGAAGATTCATATTAATTTGTGAAGTATCAGTCCAATTCACATTATCCCAAAAAACGCTCATTTCATTTATCAGCGCTCTAACTGAGTAATTTTGATTAGCTGGTGGGCCAAAATTATAAGCCTCTCCATTATTAATCTTATTCTTAGCTAGAAGAGAGCCTAATAATAAATACCCACTTAAAGGCTCTAAAACATGTTGCCAGGGCCTAGTAGATTCTGGACTCCGGATATTTACTGACTCTTTTTTTGACCATGCCCTTATGCAATCAGGAACAATTCGATCTAAAGCCCAGTCGCCCCCACCAATTACATTTCCTGCACGAGCAATTCCGACAGTAACTTTAGAGTCTGTTGAATTAAAGAATGATTCAACATATGATCTAATAGCTAATTCAGCCATCCCTTTTGAGGCGCTATACGGATCTTTACCACCCAAACGGTCTGTTTCACGATACCCCCATATCCATTCAACATTATCATAGGCCTTGTCACTAGTTATCATAACTGCTACCACATCTTTTTTTAGAGTTCTTAAGGCATCTAAAATATTGGCCGAACCCATTGCATTTACCAAAAATGTTTCAATTGGAGCCTCATAAGAAGACCTTACCAAAGCCTGTGCAGCAAGATGAAACACATAATCAGGCTGAATTTTATGAATTAACTTTTTTAGCTTTTCATCGTCTCTAACATCCAGTCGATAATCTTGAATTTTATTACATAAATTTGCTGATACAAAGTGTGATGGCTCAGAAGGGACATCTTTCGAAATACCCGACACTTTTGCACCTAACTGAAGTAACCATAAACATAACCATGTCCCCTTAAAACCAGTATGGCCAGTTACTAAAACCTTTGCACCTTTATACTGACTAACTAAAATTGACATTAAACTTACTCCATCTTAAATTTATTATTAATTTTATCAGGATTAAATAAAAATTCCCTCCATCTAGGTAAATCAGGGTTTAAATAAAAATAATTTTTATCATAAGTCATTTTATCAGTAAGACCATTAAATTTATCAAGTGCATTAGCTAATTGCTTTGCTGATTCAACAAATATAGTGCCTTCTATCCCCCTTAAAGGGCTTAAATTTAATGTTGATGGGTCTAAGGTTGTTATTACAAACTTGCCAGAATAGTAAGCATCAATTGAAGCAGAAGTATTACAACTAGAGTAGACAACTAAAAAATTATTAAGCAATTTTTGGATTGGCTCAGATGTTATCAATAAGTCAAGATCAGGATAATCTGAAGGAGAAATATCACAAGCTGGATGAGGCTTAACCACTAATTTTATTTTTTGAGTAATAAGTTTGGAGGCTGATTCTAATAACTTCATCTGATGATTTGTATTCTCTGTTTGATAATCTCCTAAAACTAGAATATTTAGGTAATCCAAACTATTGACCTTTGAAATAGCCATAATATCATTCAAATGAAGGTATCTTAAAGCCTCAAGTTCAATTATATTTTTTTCAGGATAACCACTATCTAAATACATTTTTTTTGCATTCTCTCCATTAACCCCAACATGGCTCGGAACTGGCAATTTGCTATTGATATTAATATTATTTTTATAGCACCTTTCATCAAAATAAAATCTTAAGTCCCAAAATTTTAATGGCGTATGGTTAACTCCAACCAAACTATTTGAATGTCCAAAGCTTTTCCAATAGTAAATTAAACTATACTCCCAACCTTGATTTTCTTGCAAAAAAATACCCTTTTCCTGCTGAGGCAATAATTCCATAGCTTTATGGAATAGATTTAGAACTAATAGATTATTGATAGCTGTTGGCCCAATAAAAGAATTGAAATAATCTTTTTTAATAAGTGGCCAAAGAAAACTACTTTTTTTAATAAAAGATTTTTTAAATCTTATTTGTTTGATGACTAAAGAAAACCAATCTTTTAAAACTCTAAGAACCAAGATGGCACTCAAAAATGAATGCAAAGTTACATGAATCTGTTCACCAAAATGTGATTTATTAAATTGTTCAATAGTTTTTTTAGCTTCAAATGCATCTGGCACTATATTATCTTGTATATAAATATGCAGCCAATTAGTTTTAATTTCATTTTCTTTTAATTTCTGGGGTAAAGAAGTCCAATAGCGGCTCTCAAAAAGTCCTTTTTCTTTATATTCAGGATGTAAATTAAAAAGATAACTAATAAAGGTGATCTTACCTTTTGAATTTTTCCATTTGTCAACACCAACTCCTTTCAGGGTCCAGTTACTCATCAAATGCTTGGTAAGCCATAGTAATGCCTTTAAGGAATGAGGTAATTTGTGATAAAGTCCAAGAATGAAATTTATTTTATTTTTTTGCTCCACCCCTTTGTGTAAATCATATTTGATCCTTGATTGATCACAAAAAATATTTATTGCACTTGAAAGTTGGTCATTTGAAGTTATAAGTAGAATCTTCTGAAAGTTATTTTTTTTTATCCATTCCCTTAAGGCAAGAACTTTGATTATGTTGGTTATTTCTGGTGATTTTGAAAAATTACACTTTTCATTCATTAGAGTCATCCACCAATAACTAAAATCTTCCCTTATCTCCAGATGGTCAACTATTTTTTTTTCATTGGCAGTATGCTCGCCTAACTCATAAATTATTTTTAAATATTTAAATCTCAATATTTCTGCATTTTTTTCAACTATTTCTGAAATTGAAAATACTCCATCAGCTTTATATGATTCATAGCTATTCCAAAGCATCAATTTATTGTATCTCGATGGAGGCTGATCTTTTGAGTCCCAAATAACTAGAGTGGTATTTTTCTCCATATCTATATTCAAGTAAGTGTCTTGATAATTACTCAATTACTGAATCAAATGTATTGAGAAAACCATTTATCTTTTGGCATTTCCAGCCTAACATATTCAAGGTCTTCAATAGTATCAACACTTACAGCGTCACTTTCAACTTTAACAGCACGAATTTTATACCCATGCTCTATTATTCTAAGGTACTCATTGTATTCTATCTGTTCAAGACTTCCTTTTTCTAGCTGAGTAAATAGTAATAGAAATTTTTTGCGAAATGGCACAATATGATAAGCTTTTAGCATTGGAGGACTTTCAAATCGAGAACTCGAAGGAATATCAGATCTAGATACATACAAAATATCGTTACTTTTATTTAAAACAACTTTGATATCTGAAGGTATATTCCTTTTATTGTAGGGATTAACAAGAATTCCAACATTAATGCCAGGGTTATTTTGTAACTCAGCGACCACTTTATCAACATACGCCGGATTGACCAATGCCTCATCACCCTGAACATTAACAATTATCTCTGCATCAATATTTAAAGCAGCTTCAGCAATACGGTCAGTTCCAGTTTGATGGCTTGAAGATGTCATAATTACTTTTCCACCATGCCTCTCTACACTTTCTTTTATTTCAAGACTATCTGTAGCAACATAAACATCATCAAGCTTACTGGCCAAGAGACATCTTCTATAAACATGGACAATCATGGGTAAGCCACAAATATCTAATAAAGCTTTACGGGGAAGCCTGGAAGATTCAATACGAGCAGGAAGTATTGCAACAGTTTTAACAGTATTTTTCACTTATTAAACTCTTCATGGAACCAGTCTGTTAATACTCCTACATGATTTCGTATTATAGAGCTATCAACTTCGTAAGTAATAAAGCGCATACCCATATCAAGAACCCACTTTATATCATCTCTTGATTGAGGGACAAAACCCCCAGCAAATTTTCCTTTTCTTGTAATAAGTTCAACGCCCTTTTGAATAGATCTTACTACCTCAGGATGCTTAACCTCTCCAGGGTGCCCTAAGGCATGAGAAATATCATATGCACCAAAATAAACCACATCTATTTCATCTACTTCAACTATCTCATCAAGTCTCTCAAGGCCTTCTTTTGATTCAACAATTACTACTGAAAGCAATGAATCATTTGCATAACTTACATAATTAGAGGTATTTTTATTATTAAAGCCTCCAGCTTTTGAAAATGGAGTAAAGCCACGTTGTCCTAAAGGATGGTATTTCATTGAATTAATCAATTTCTCAGAATCCATTCTATTTTTAATATGAGGAACAACTAGCCCATGTGCGCCCTGATCAAGAGCTTGAAGCGCCATCCAGTCTTCATTTGAAGGAATTCGCACCAGAGGACTGCAATTTGATGAGTTTTCACATGCTGAGACATGAAGGTGTATTTTGTCTAAAACAAATGGCCCATGCTCTAAGTCAATTATTTGAAAATCTAGGCCAGACAGAGCCAAAGCTTCAGTTAAAAGTGGCGATGATAGGGTATTCCAAGTTCCTAAGACTGGCGCTCCATTTAAAAGCTTTGCCTTAATATTATTATTTTGCAACATTATTCACCTCAATTGATTTAAGATTATTAATCACTATACAATTCAATTTATTAAAT
>Ga0257121_1003129_pt1 | contig 11018 bp, 11 predicted proteins | sample SI106_100metaG_FD_190180 | JGI IMG/M metagenome (GOLD analysis project Ga0257121, IMG submission 190180) | Marine microbial communities from Saanich Inlet, British Columbia, Canada - SI106_100 | ecosystem: Environmental > Aquatic > Marine > Inlet | place: Canada: British Columbia | collected... | reverse complement strand
ACTCTTTAAAATTTAATTTTGTTTTATCTTTTAATATATCCTCATTGAATTGAACTTTTTTTACAGTTTGAGTTGGCTTTTTTGTAACCTTTGTATTTTCTGTGCTTGTCTCTTCATCTAATGATTGTCCTGATCTTGGTATGATGTCTTGTAAAACTAAAAATTTATATAGCTCATAACCAGCTGGTTTAGTATCATTTTCAAACCTTCCTAATGAATAGTTCAAAAAAAAATGAAGTGTTATTGCGATTACTATTATTGAAGGAACTGAGATAAAATAAATTAAAGCTGGAAGTTTATACCCTTTTCTTTGCTTAATATGTTCAAGACTTAAAATGTAAATACCTATACCTATATAAATAATAGTAGGTAGCACAGCAAATAAAAAAATGCCTACTCCAAACTGAAAATCAAGACTAAGATCCAAATTAATATCTCCACCTCCTGTAGCAATCAAAACTATAATAGGTACAGAAATAAAGTAAATTATTGCAGGAAACTTATAGCCTTGTCCACCAAATCTACCTGTATGTCTTTTTCTAAAAAAATAGATGACAAACATTCCAATTGATAAATAAATGAAGACAAATATCGCTAAAAAATATGCAGCTTTGATTTCCATTTTTAAATATTCTGTTTAATAAATATCTTTTATTTGAATAATCCTAACATCAAAACGTTAATATTTCAGGAGGTATTATGAAAGCAAAAACTATCATAATCGCATTATTTGTTCTCCTGCCTAATATAACTATGGCGGATATCAAATATAATCCTTTTACTGGTCAGTGGGAAAGTGCTCCAAGAGACTCTAGCTTGAAGTACAATCCTTTTGATGGAGATTGGTCTCATGAAAGATCAGACTCGAAGCTTGAGTACAATCCATTTACTGGCAAATGGGATTATGAGAAATAAATAATCACCTAGAAAGGGTAGTTTTTACTACCCTTTCTGGATTAAAAAATATTTCATTTATTTTTGAATAAAATCTGACTTCAAACGTTAGTTAAATATGAACACAAAAAAACAACCAACAAAAGGAAATAAAATGAAAAAAATAGTAATGATGATCAGTCTAATTTCAGTAATCGGTCTTAATTTAAACACTGCAGCTAACGCTCTAGTACTAGTTAATGGATATTTCAAAAGCAATGGTACTTATGTAGGTTCTCACTACAGAACTAACCCTGATGGTGTTTGCTACAATAATTTCAGTGGCTGTTAATAAGCTCTATTTTAATTAAAAAGCCCCTCCTCTCTGGGGCTTTTTTTTTGAATAAAATCTGACTTCAAACGTTAACTAAATATGAACACAAACAAACAACTAACAAAAGGAAACAAAATGAAAAAAGCAATAGTAATAAGACAAGAAGAAGAAAAAACAACAATAGTACAAATCTTAGGTGGATTAATGATTGGTTTTGCAGTTATTGATTTTGCAGCATCTTTTGCAGGTTATAACTTAACTCCATTTTTAGGTTCTGCTTCTAGATTCTCACCAATCGTTTTTGGTTTAATTGGAAGTGCATTATTAAATTCTAACTCTAAATAATTAGATGAAAAAATTATTTTTAATTATTGGAATGCTTTCAGTTCTAGCAAGTACATCTCAAGCTAGTGAGTGGAATATAGTTGCTAATGAATTGATTGGTTATAATTTTTATATTGATAAAGCATTTTTAGGGGAAAATTTTTAATGAAACCTCAGTTTATGATAATAGCTATTCTGATTATTCTAAAAGTAATTGGAGTAGCTGGTCGTGCAAATGCTACTAGCTATCTTCCTGGATATACTTGTGATACCTCAACTACATTTCAAATCAATTGTGGAGAAGAATTTTATAAAACTTATTCAGATCAACAAAAAGTTTTTTTTGAAAAATGGGTTTATGAAACTAATAAAAAATATCAAGAGGATCGAATAGAAAAAGAATTTCTACAGGAAACTAAAATTATTAATAATATAGATGATAATTCTTTTACTGTTGAATATCTAAATGGAAAAAAAGAATATTGTATAAAAAATTCTATAGAAATTCTAGCATGTGTAGATCATTCATTAATATCAAGTAGACAAACAAAAAACTCAGATAAAATTGGTTCTTCTATTTACACATGTAAACCTGAAATAGAACTTAAACTTATTAATAACTACAATAACCCAGTATATAGATGTGGGCAAACACCTAAATTTAAATGGATTTAAATGGAATTGAATAAACACTATAATTGTTTTAAGTTTGATACTTTAGATGTAGTTAAAGACTTAAGATATGACAGAGAAATTGGACGAGAATTTTATCAAAAGCTTAGTAGTAATAGCACTAGGAATAATGAGGGGCAAAGGCGACCCTTACGATTTAGTGAATGGTGCTATGGAATATTTAATTTCTAATAAAGAAAAGTATATGGATCATCCAAACATTAAGGCAATAGCTGTATTAAAAATGAAAGGTCTCTTCATTGATGGAATTAGAAAAAATCAAAAAATGACTTCTATGACAGATGATGAAGGGAATGACTTACAAATTGTAGATGAAAAACAGGCTGATATTTCAGATAAAATTAGTCTGAGTGATGAGTGTAATAAGGTTCTTTCTGCAATTAAGACTATGGGTGAGAAATGCCAAGAGGTTTTAATGTTAGCTTCAGAAGGAATGAGTATGCAAGAAATGCAAGAAGTAACTCAAGTTAAAAGCTTAGGAACCGTTTTAAGCAGATTGTCAAATTGCCGAAAAGAATTAAAAGGATTACTTGCATAATGATAGATGAAGCTAAAATAATGCAATACGCAGATGGTACTTTACCCATCGAAGAGCATGAAGAAGTTAAAAAAGCTATAGAGGCTGATCCAAAACTCAAAGAATTATATAATAATTTTCAAGAAACTGGGGACTTGCTATTTAAACTAGGTAATGAAATTAAATCAAAACCTCTACCTCAAAACTTACAAGATAAAGCTAATATTATTAAAAATTGGAAGAAACCTGCGGCTAAAGAATTGGGTTCTTTTAACTTCTTTGGTTTATTTAAGATTCAATATGCAGGTGTTGCTGCTGCGTTTGCAATGTTTTTCGTTGGAGGATTTTATACAAATACATTTGTTGCATCATTTGATGATAACAGTTCAAAATCAGTAAGAATGGTATCACAAAAAATTGATGCACCTAAAGACCTTAAATTTAGAGGTATGCCAAGTGCTGAGGAAGATTTATCTACAAGAGTCACAAATCTTTATAGATACTTTGATGGAGAGCAGTTTCTAAACGATATAAATTTTAAAATTGATAATATGAATTTAAATGATGAGTTTGAATCTTCACTTGAGGATAATGATGGTAAAAAAGTTAGATTTATATTGGTTGAAAATTTTAATGCTAATGGAAATGACTGCAAAAAAGTTAAATTCAATGAACCTTTAAAATTATCTAGCAATGATCAAGGAACTGATGTTTCCTTAGATATATGTAAAATAAATAATAATTATGAAATTTCATCAATTAACTTATCAAAATAATTACTTAAAAATAATTAAGTATTCATTACTTGTTATTTTCATTTTTATTTTAAGTTTCAAAGCCAACACAGAAATTCCTGAAAAATATAAAATTGAAACATCGCTACCTAATTGTAAGGGAACTAATTATGTAAATTGGACTGATTGTTACGGAGAATATATTTTTCCAAGAAATGAATACAAAGGAGAATGGAAAAATGGAAGTTTTCATGGTCAAGGTGTTTTAAGAGAAGCTTGGGGAGGAATTTATGTTGGAGGTTTTAAAAATAATTTAGCAAATGGATTTGGCAGACAAGAGGAGCTTGATGGATCTTGGTGGGAAGGAGAATTTAAAAATGATTGGCTAAATGGAAATGGATCAAGTGAAAATACTAAAGGTGACAAATATATTGGTGAATTTAAAGAAGGTATTGAGACTGGACATGGAAAATGGAATTGGTCAGATGGAAGTTCTTATGAAGGTCAAATTGTAGAAGGCTCACCAAATGGTTTAGGAAAATATATTGATCAATATGGAAGTATTTCTGAAGGAGAATTTAAAGATTTTAAACTTGCTGGAAGAGGAATTTTTAAAAACTGGAATGGTGATTTTTATGAAGGAAATTTTTTAGATGGTTTTCTAGATGGTGAAGGTTATTTTTCTAAAACTGATGGAACTGAAGCAAAAGGTTTTTTTAAAAAAGATTATCTTAATGGTAAAGGAGTTTGGAAATATGCAAATGGTAATGTTGCTGAGGGTAATTTTAAAATGGATAAACTAGAAGGATATGGAACCTACACATATTCCAATGGTGATAAATATGAGGGCCAATTTAAAGATGGTCAGTTTCATGGAAAAGGTAAATTAACATATAACGATGGTGGTGTTGCTGAAGGTCAATGGGAAAATGATGAACTTAATGGTTATGGTAAATTTTACTTTGAGAATGGGGATAAATATTCTGGAAATTATATAAATGGTTTGATGGACGGTAAAGGTGAGTACCTTTTTGAGAATGGAGATAAATATATTGGATTTTACAGCAAAAATATGAAGCATGGCAAAGGAGAATACATTTATAGCAATGGCAATAAATTTATTGGAACGTTCGTATGGGGTTTGGAAAAAGGATATGGTGTCTTTAATTGGTCTGGGGCAGATAAATATGAAGGTGACTGGAAAGATGGATGGAGAACTGGAAAAGGTAAATATATTTATGAAAGTGGAACCATTTATGAAGGAGATTTTATTGAAAATGTTGCAGAAGGAATGGGCACAATAATATATTCAGATGGAACAAAATATGTTGGAGAATTTAAAGATGGAGATGAACATGGACAAGGTTCAATTAAATATTCAAATGGTGACAAATACATTGGTCAGTTTGAAAATGCTTATGAACATGGACAAGGTAAAATGATTTATGCCAATGGGGCAATCTATGAGGGTTTGTGGGAAAATGGAAAAGAAGCAGAAGGCAAAACTACACTTGCGAAATTTACCACTGATGAAAAATATTATGCATTAATTATCGGAAACAATAACTATGAAAAATTAGAAGATTTAGACAACGCGGTTAATGATGCTAAAGATTTAGAAAAAGTACTTAAAGAAAAATATGGCTTTAAAACTACTATTTTAATAGATGAAAAATCTGATGAAACTGAAAATGCAATTATTAAATTTACTCAAAATAGAGATAAAAATGATAATATATTGATTTATTATGCCGGACATGGTGAATTAATTAAAAAACAAAAAAGAGGTTACTGGCTACCAACAGATGCTGGTTCAACACAAGACTCCAAATGGTTGAGCAACAATAATATTAAAGACTTAATATCTTCCTCAGATGCAAAACATATCTTGCTAGTAGTAGATAGCTGTTTTTCAGGCTCTTTAATGAGGGGTAGTGGAGAGAATAAGTCTGTTGAAAAACTAACGGTAAGTGCTGTTGAGCGATTTAAAAAACTTAAAACTAGATTGGTTATGACGTCAGGTGGTAATGAATTTGTTGCAGATGGCATAGGAAATTCAAGTAACTCTGTTTTTGCTGAACCTTTAATTAAAGCCCTCAGGGATAATAATGATGTTATTAGATCTATAGAATTATTTCAAACTGTTCAAAACTATGTAATTAATAATGCTGATCAAACCCCTAACCATTCTTTAATTCATGGAACGGGCCATAATGGTGGAGAATTTTTATTCTTTCCTAAGTCTTAAGAGAGCTCTTCAAATTTATCCCACTTACCGTCTTCATTATAGTCGTGAGCAAGAACATCTGGTTTTTTATCAGCATCATTATCTAAATATGCTTGATCAGCTTTTCCATTTTCATCAGTGTCAATTAAAAAAATTTCCCAAATACCATCTTCATCTTCATCTATAAGTGTGCCTTCAACAAATCCGTTTTCATCATCATCTACAAATCCTAAATCAATTTTACCATTCTTATCATTATCAACATACCAAGTATCAATTACACCGTTTTTATTGAAATCGTCAGTTCTTGCATTTGGATAATCTTTTTTAATTACTGCATCTATAGTGTTAATCTTAGTAATACTTGGATTAGCTTTAATAAATTCTTTAGCATGATCAACTGCTACTGCAAAATTTAAATTTTGACCATCTGCTCCCCAAGTATTAATTCCTACAATTTTTCCTGAGTCACCAAATAAAGGTCCTCCCGAATTTCCAGGACTAATTGGTGTTTGGGTCTGAATTACTGTTGCTAAATGATCAGATTTTTCTTCATCTCCTTCTCCATAAGACCATTTTTTATTTTTTCTAATTTGACTAACTGTTCCAAGTGTAAAACTCCAAGGCAAACCATTGGGGTGTCCTATTGCATAAACTGTATCACCAATACTTACATCTTCATTATTTCCAAGCTCAACTACTTTTGCACTTGGTGTAAGACCACTAACTTTTACTAAAGCTAAATCTTGTTCTTTATTTTCTGCTAATACAGATCCAAAATAAGGATCAATATCTTTAAATAAAACTTCAGTTTCTACCGCACCTTCTTTAGGTAGTGGCCATACGAAAATTTCTTTTGCTCCATTTGTGACATGCCAGTTTGTTAAAATTACTCCTGACTTATCAACTAAAAAACCTGCTCCTAAACTTTCTTTTCCTTTGGTTGGATTATAAAGGAAAACAACGCTGTTAGCATAATTTTTATAAATAGTTTTAGCACTGCCTCTAAATTTTATCTTTTTTTTCTTTTTTAAATTTTGATCTGTTTTAATTGCAAATTCTTTTGCAGTTTTATATTTATTCTTTAGTTTTTTTACTTTTTCCAAGTTTAATAAATCAGGACTTATAGAAATTTCAATTGGTTTTAATTTTTCAAAATTATTATTACCTCTAAATTTTAATTTTTTTTCATCTGCTAATGAAACTGTAATTAACAAAGTAATTACAAGACCACAAATAGTAAGATTAGCAATTCTCATAACTATTAATCTATGCTACGTTTTTCAATAATTAAAGACATATATGAGTCCTAAATTTAAGCTAATTCTAATTATTCTTTTGATTGCTCCTTTTAATTCATTTGCTGAATTTCAAAAAGAAGTGAGATTGATCGACTCTGGTAAATGCGAGGAAGCTCTAGCAGAAAATAAACTTACAAGCTTAGAGCAAGAAGAAAAATTTAATCCTAAAAAATCTTATGTTGGAAAACGTGTAATTGAGTTGTTTAGAATATATTCACTTAATAGAAAAGTTAATATATTAAAAAATAACTGTAAAAGAATAGATGAGGCATTTGAGGTTGCTAAAAAATCTTTAAAACTTGAAAAAGAATTATATAAAGTTCCATCAAATGAATTCGAAAAATCTCTGCAATATAATAATTTTCAAAGAAGAAAAAATTTAGCTGACGCTCATTCAAGAGTTGGAGATTTTTATAATGATGCTGGAGATTATAAAACTGGAATTGAATATTATAAAAAAAATATAGAGATTTATGAAAGTATTGAACTTTATAATGAAGGCAATCTATTAAATTATAACTATTCTATATTAGCAGGATTATTTAATCGTTATGGAGATTTAAAAAAAGCTAATGAATATAAGAACAAACATCTTAATTACATGGGCAATAGATATGGAAATAAAACTAAAAAATATTTCGATGTTCTATTTGATGTTTATTATCAATATAATGACCAAGGATATTATGATTTTGCACTTGATACTTTAATAGAAATTAAGAAAAGTATTAATGTAAGTTCGTATTATACTGATGATAATTTTGGTGAATTAAAACTCAATCATAGTTTGGCAACTGCTTACTATTACAATAGTAAATATGATGAATCAATTAATACTCATAAGAAAAATTTAACCTATATTAAAAATATACAACAGCTTCCAAATATTAAAGAAATTTCAAATAAATTAATTAGATGGGAGGTTTTAATATTAAATGATATGGCACTAGCTACATCACTTAAATTTGACTCAACTGGTGACACTAAATTCTTAGATGATGCAGAACAAATATATTTAAATATTTTAAAAATTACAAAAAAATCTAATTTAAAAGAATTAATTAAGGATGACTATATCACAAGAGATAATTTAGCAGGCATATACACTTCAAAAAGTGAATTTGATAAAGCTCTTCCAATCATTAAAGAAAGTTATGATAATTGTATAAAAGTCAAAGACATAAGGGATCCAAGCTGTTTAACTCAAATGATAACTTATGCAAATGTGGTTTACATATTTGATCTGAAAAAGGGTATCAGTCTATTAGAAGAATTTTTAAAACTTGAACCTAAAACAAATAGAAGCTTTATTCGTCAAAGAGTAAATGCAAGAGGATCGTTAAGCGTTATGTATTCTGATTTTGGAGATAATAAAAGATCAGAGGAATTGATTGTTGAAGCTGTAAATTTAATTGATCCGACAGATACTAGATTTAGAGATGCTTATGTTTTAACAATGAATAATTATTACAATCAGATAGGAAAAAGTGGAAATCATCAAAATGCGATTAATGGATATCTAGAACTCATAAATTTTGTTGATACAAATTTTGGAGAAAATTCTATTCTTAAATTAGAGTTGTTAAATAATCTTGGTTTTGAATATAGCGCATTAAAAGATAATAAAAATGCTTTAAAATACTACTTAAGTTCTCTAAAACTTGCGAAAAAATTTAATCAAAAAAGAAATTTAGTTACCTCTACAATGAATGCTGGGGATATCTACTTTTGGACAGGTGATTATAAAAAATCTAATGAATATTACAAACAGGCGTTAGAAATAATAGAATTCTCATCTCAAAAAACACAAATTTATTTATATGCAGGATTAAGTAAAACAGAAACTATCTTGGAAAATTATGATCAGGCGTTAGCCTATGGAAATATCGGATTGAAAATTGCTAAAAATTTTCATGGAATTAACCATCCAAGTAACTTGCAATTATTAGACTCTTTAGCATTAGTAAATGGTTATAAAAAAAATTATGATAAAAAATTTCAAAATTTAACTAATATTTACAATATAATTGATGATTACTCTAAAGGATATTTAACAGAAAATTTTAACGCAGACCCTAATGAGTATTTTCAACAAATATATTCATTCCTATATGTTGCTGCTGAAAGAATTAATAATAATGATGAGCATATAAAATTTAAAGAATATTTTGAAAAAAATACTATTAATACAATTGAAAATGCAGTTTTCAATTTAACAGAGATATTAAGAACTACAAAAGTGACTGTAGATACTAATAAGATGTTGCAGCGAAACTTCTTTGAGGATGAAGTAAAACAATCAAAATTAAGGCTACTTGAAAAAAAAATTGAAGATTATTCAAACATTCCAAAATATGCTTCTAATCAACAAGAAAAGAAAGAAATAGTAATTAAGTTAAAAAAATCCAAAGGTGAAATAGAAAAATTAAAAGATGAATTAAATTTAGGTAAACTAATAAAGGGTGATAGTTTTATTTATCAAAACATAGATATTAGTGACGTCCAAAATACTCTTAAAGATGAACAAGCTATCTTATATTATGTAAATTATCCAAATAACATTTATTATGGTGTAATTACAAAAGATAAATCAAAATTTTTATACAAGTATCACAAGGAAGAAAAAATCTCTTCTCTTATCAAGAAAATTAGGAAATCAATTAATTATGATAATGGAAAGATTTCAAAATTTGACTTTAAATCTTCAAGCGAACTTTATAAAGAGTTAATCGAACCTTTTACAAATTATGTAAAGGATAAAAAAGATATCATAATTGTTCCACACGGATCACTATTAAGTATGCCTTTTGAAGTATTGGTTAATAAAATACCTGAAGATAATTTATTAAATAACAATAATTGGCTTATTAAAAAACATAACATTACATACTACCCTTCAATTAGCTCCTTTCATGCTTTGAAAAAGTTAAAAAAAATTAAGTTTAAAGGATATTTTGCAGGTTTTGGTGATCCTAAATTATCTCAAAATAATAAAAAAAATATCTCAAATATAAAAAAAGATGTAAGCAAAATTTTTTTAAGAGGTGGTATTGCTGATGTAAATAAAATTAGGCAATTTGCAGAACTACCTAAAACAGCTAGTGAATTAAAAAGCATATCTAAATATTTCAATAAAAATGATATTTATTTGAAGGAAGATTTCACTGAAAAAAGTATAAAATCTTCAAAACTTGAAAAGTACAGTGTGCTTTCATTTGCAACACACGGTATCGTAGCCAATGAACTTTCAAACATTAATGAGCCAGGGTTAATTACTACTCCACCTGCTAAGGGTACCATTGATGATGATGGTGTTTTAAAATCATCTGAGATTAAAAATCTAAAATTAGATGCTGAACTTGTAATATTGTCTGCTTGTAATACAGCATCTGGTGACGGCAGTTCATCAGCAGAGGGTCTGTCGGGATTAACAAGCTCATTCTTTTATGCCGGTGCTAGAAGCTTATTGGTTTCGCATTGGTATGTAGAAGATGAGTCAACAGTTGAGTTAATGGAAAAAACTTTTGATAATTTAAATAATAATTTAAGTTTATCTGAGTCATTAAGATCATCAAAAATTTCTATGATACAAAATAACTCTACCTCTCACCCTATATTTTGGGCACCTTTTATTTTAGTTGGAGGAAGTAATTAAGTAGTTGCAGTTATTAACCCTGAAAAATAACTAATAACACCAATTACAATTAAGATTTTAGTTAACACAGCCCAAAACTTAGATCCTTTATACTTATCTGAAGATCGCCATATCCCAACTGTACTATAAATTGCCCATGGAAGTATAAGAAAATTAATTGCAGCTTCTGGCATACCCATAGAATATGCTATCATCCCTACTGAAAAACCAACCACCAACCCAAATACTACCCCTACTAGCCAGTAGGACATGGGTAGAGATAAATCTCCATACCAAAATTTTATAAAGAAATTAGTTTTTTTTGTTTTTGATTTTCTTACCATTAAAGAAGACTATCAACATTTAATTAGTTGGTAAATA
>Ga0257121_1003128_pt1 | contig 11019 bp, 11 predicted proteins | sample SI106_100metaG_FD_190180 | JGI IMG/M metagenome (GOLD analysis project Ga0257121, IMG submission 190180) | Marine microbial communities from Saanich Inlet, British Columbia, Canada - SI106_100 | ecosystem: Environmental > Aquatic > Marine > Inlet | place: Canada: British Columbia | collected... | reverse complement strand
ATAAATTTATGGACGAAACTGCTGGAATGCTTAAAAATGATAGAGAAATGTATTTTGAATCTTTTTATAAAGTTTGATGAAAACATCAAACTTGCGAAGCACTTGAGAAGCACATTTGAGAAGCACTTGAGAAGCATTAAAAAAATAATGTTAAATCAGAGACTTATCAGTGTGTAATCATTGAGTGGGAGTAGTCAAAAAACCTAGTAAAATCAATGACTTACAAGTATTTATTGACTAAGAAAGAATTTATAAAAAAGGTATAAATTCGTTTAAGAACCACAACATAAACATAATAAATAATAATATAAATATTAGAAAAAATAAGAAAACACGTATAAAGTATCTAGCATCTATATTGAATGGATATTTCCTTTTCCTAAATTTCATAATTTAATCACCAATAATTTTGTTTATGAATTGTTATCTCAATAGTTTTCAAATTATTAGTCATTTTTTCATATAAGACTCTTTTTGAACTTGAAGTTAATTCTACCCCGAGATAATCCAATATAAAATAAAATTAATACTTTTATTATGCTGGTAGAGAATATCAAAAGTCATACAGAATTAAAACTTGAGAAGCACTTGAGAAGCACTTGAGAAGTTTTCAGAAAATGCAATTAAATCAATGATTTATAAGTATGTAATCATTGAGTGGGAGTAGTCAAAAAACCTATGAAAATCAATGACTTATAAGAGTCTTCTCATTGAGTGGGATTATGGGATTTTATAAAAACAACAAATTATTATTTTTTACATTCTAAATTTAAATGGATTGGAAGTCCGTTTCTATCTTTGTAAGGTATAAAAGATTTGGAATAATCATCATAGTCTTCTGGAAAAACATCAAAAGGATCAAAATATGAAATATCACAAAATCCATTTTTGGATAAAACATCTCTTAATAACTTGTAATCATAAACAATTTTATGATGGATAAATTCAGTTTTATCACCAGAGTTGATTTCTATTCTTCCAAACAAAGGCCCAAGTATTCCCTCAGCATAAATATTACTTGTTTCATTATAAACTTTAACAATTGATTCAAAATTAGGTACTGAAGTTCTTAAGATGCCACCTACTTTTAAAACTCTCTTAAATTCTTGTAATACTGTATTTACTTCTTCAATATCAAAATATTCAAGAACACCACATGTATATATTACATCTACCGTTGAATCTTGGATCATTGGGAGCTTGTCTATACTTGTTTGAATATCAATATGGTCATGCAAGTCTACATCAATATGTAAATATCCTTTTAAGAATCTCTTTCCACAACCTAAATGTAGTTTCATATATAAATCGAATTGTAACTGATAAATTATATTTAGGTGTGGATAATGAATATTTGACTTAGATCGAAGTTTGACACAGGATACTCAAAATGAACGGAAAACACAGAAATCTATGAAAAAGTTGCGACAAAGATATGACAAAGTAAAATTAGACACTCTACAAGTCAATGGTAGCAAGGGTTTCAGAAAGTTCAACTATTGAGTGGGAATGATTAAATAGTTAATTATGGAAACACAATTCACTCTTCCTAAATTTCTTCAACCCAATAAGATAGATACTTTAAAGCGTATTGGTGGAAATAACGATGGTGGATACGTAATTGATGAAAGAAATATATCAAATTCAGATATTTTAATAGGCCTTGGAATGAGTGATAATTGGCTATTCGAAGAAGAATTTAATTCTATTAATTCTGTCCCTACATACATTTATGATCAAACTGTTAGCTTAAAAGTATTTCTAAAAAAATGTAAAAAATATTTTTTTAGAGTAAACAAACCAAAAATCTTTATTCATTGGTTAAAAACTTCATATAAATATATAAAATTTTTTAAGGGGAACAAATTTCATCAAAAAAAATTAGTAGGAATTAATCTACCTCCTGACTATATTTCACTTGATTCTATAATTAATAATTTGAAAAGTGAGTATTTTTCACATATTTATTTAAAAATTGATATTGAAGGTTGGGAATATCGTCTTTTGCAAGATCTTATCCTACACTCTGAAGTTATTGAAGGTCTAGCAATAGAATTTCATGACGTAGATTTACATATAGACAAAATTGAAAAATTTATAAAAAAATTCCCACTAACCCTAGTTCATACTCATTGTAATAATTATTCTCCATTAAATGATAATAATATGCCTCTTGCAATTGAGTGTACTTTTTCTTGCGAAACAGTAAGTAAGCAATTAGTTACAAATCTGCCAAATGTTCTAGATATGCCTAATAACCCTCAAATTGAGGACTATAAGTTAGCATTTTTTAATGAGTGAATTAAATGAAAATTATAAAAACATTATTAATTTAAAGGAATGATAATATGGATGAAGCAAAAAAAACTAATAAAATCCGTGGCAAGGCTTTTTTTAAAAAATATTTCTCTGGAAGAGTTATCGATATTGGCGCAGGAGAGGACCTAGTATGCGAAGGAGCTGAGAGGTTTGATCAAGAAGATGGGGATGCCAATCACATAACAACGCATCGTCAACTGAATGCTTACGATACAGTACATAGCAGTCATTGTTTGGAGCATATGTATGAGCCAAAAAAAGCTCTCTTAGAGTGGTGGAAACTCATAAAACCAGGTGGCTACCTTGTTCTTGTGGTTCCAGATGAGGATCTTTATGAACAAGGTTTTTGGCCAAGCAAGTTTAACAGCGACCATAAAGCAACTTTTACGTTAAATAATGAAAAAAGTTGGTCTCCAGTTTCGTTTAACATTTTTGACCTAGTTTCATCTTTACCGAATTCTGAAATAATTTCCGTCGAAATTCAAGATAAATATTATGATTATAGTTTACAAACTAAGCTACCTTTATCTCAAATTGTCAAAAAATACCCTTTATGGTATAGAGGCTTTAGAAGAATAACTAAAAAACTAAGAATGGGAAATGCTCTTTTAGAGAAATTTCAAAATCAACTATTTCTAAGCCATCAAATACCCATCGATCAAACGATGAGAAATGCTGTCGCTCAAATACAAATATTGGCAAAATGTACCAAATAAATTAATAATTTTTTATGAATTTTCTTATTTTGCTTAAGGTCACCTTTTTAAAACTTATAAGTAGACGTAAAATAAAACTACTAAGCCTTACTAACTCTCCAAAATTTTTAATCCTAATGCATCAAAATATCGGGGATATGATTGTTTGCAGTCCAATATTAAGAGAAATAAAAATAGCATTTCCAAATTCTAATTTGCAAGTTATAGCAAGTCAGACGAATAAAGACATCGCATTAGTGAACCCGTATATTGATAATGTTCATATATATAAAAATCGATGGCACAGATTATTACCCTTATTATTGCAGTTTAGAAGAGTTAATTTTGATGTTGCAATTGAACTTGAGGCAAAAATAGTAACTAGAGTAATTCTAATGTTAAAAGTTATAAAGCCCAATTGTATTCTTTCAGTTACCAAGGTTGTAGGAAGATATGGTTTGGATCCACAGGACGTTTCCCCATATGATTACTATACAGATTCAAAACTAAAGCATCAAAGAGATACCTGTCTAGATATTTTAAGATTGCTTAATATTAAGTGCAATAGTAAGAAATATGATGTTTTCTATTTGGAAAAGAACAAGAAAAAATCATTGTCATTCCTTTCATCTTTTGATTCTTCAAAAATTATTGTTGGTCTAAATATTTCGGGTTCTAGTCATGGTAATAGAATATTTGATATTGATGTAAAAAAGATTGCATTAGGTCTCAATTCTATGAGTAATGATATTTTAATTATTTTGCTTCACAAGCCTGAAGATAGGAGATGGATAAATAGACTAATAACTAAGGATATATCTTCATTTGTGTTCCCTTCTTTTCCAACTGATTCTGTTCTAGATTTAGCCGCGTTAGTTGATTCAGTTGATTTAATTATTAGCCCAGATACATCAATAGTGCATATGGCTTGTGCATTTGAAAAACCTCTTCTTGCGATATACAAAAAGGATATTGAAGGCTTTGAAAAATGGCGTCCAAAATCGAAAAATCATGAAGTTATATTTTCACAAGATTTTGATAGTTTAAAGTCTATAGATGTAAATAATATTGTGAGTAAAACCTCTGAATTAATTTCAACATGCATTAAAAAAGATTTATAAAAATATGAATAAATGGAAATCAGATAAAAAAATAAAGGCTTATTTATTAAGATTATTAACAAATAAGAAAAATATCCCATTTGATATAAAAAAGTCAAAAAGAGTTTTGATTTTAAAATATGACAGAATAGGTGACATGATTGTAACAACGCCAATATTTAGGGAACTAAAGAATGCATATCCAAATATAAGCATCTCAGTTCTGGCAAGCACAGTTAATAAAGATGTAATTAGATACAATTCATATATTGACAAAATATATACAAATTATAAAAACAGCATCTTAAATGACTTACTAACTTTGTTAAAGTTGAGAAAAAAGCAGTTTGACGTATGCATCGAATTAGAACACTCAGTTATACCTCATGCTATTTTTAGACTAAAAATCATAAATCCAAAAAAAATTATTTCCATTCATAAAGATGGAAGATATGGTGTTAAGGGTAGTGAGTTACAGTTATATGATTACTTCACAAAAAAAGATGAAAAAAATCATTTTGGCAAGGTTTGGTTAGATACTTTATTTTTTTTTGGAATTACACCTAGTTCCTATAGTTACGATATTTTTCTTAGTAATATTGAGAAAGATAGAGCAAAAAGTTTTGTATCCTCAATGAGTGATAAAATAAAAATAGGGATTAATATACAAGGATCTTTCCCTGAAAAGTGTATACAAAAAAATGAATTGAAACAAATTTGCAGTGGATTGTTTAATAATTACAGTAATATAAAAATAGTTATATTATCAAGTCCTAAAAGAGTCTCAGAAACAAATAAAATGATATCAGAACTAGGTTTTGATTATGTTATTCCTTCTTATACTACAAAAACTATAATTGATGTTGCAGCTTTAATAGAGCAACTTGATTTAATTATTTCACCTGATACATCGATAGTGCATGTGGCATCGACTTTTGATAAGCCTATAGTGTCAATACATGAAAATAATAAACACAGCTTTCGATTGTGGTCTCCATCTTCTACACTCAGCAAAACTGTTTTTGCTAAAAGTAGTTATGGTTTATTTGGTTATAGTGTAAGTGATATTGTTGATGCAAGTTTGGAAATGATAAACAAAATTAATAAAGTTTGAGTCTATATATACAAGGAAAACTTAAGTGAAAACAGGAATAGAAATAGCAAATAATTTTACTTATTTGTATAAAAATATTGATTACATGAAAGATCATGATAACTTTGACTTATTCAAAAAAATAACAGAAAAATCTTCACCTTTATTTGTTAAAGGGGGTGATATTATTTCAAGAAATCCACTTGTTGCTGGATATCATGAAATTGATACTGAAGAGCTAATAAGAACCTATAGAGATTATGGTTACAGTGATTTTTTAATAGATATAGGCGCAAATATTGGTTTAACTACTTGTTTTTCTGGAAAAGGATTTAGTAAGATTTTTTGTTTTGAGCCCAACCCTCAGGTTTTTAGAATTTTACAAACTAATGTAGAAATTACATTTGGTTTAGATAATAAGGTAGCTCTATATAATTTTGGACTTGGCGATAGTGATACTGAACTTGAATTAACTATTCCTAAAAATAATTATGGTGGGGCGTATATTAAACAAGGAAATACCTACTCTAATGATATTCTTTTACAAAAAGATAATATAACTGATCCATCAAATGCATACAATTATATTGGTGTTTCCATAAAAAATGCAGAGGAACAACTAGGTCAATTATTTGCCGGTATACCAATTGGATCAAAAGGTGTTATCAAAATTGATGTTGAAGGATATGAACCATATGTTCTAGAAGCAATAGGGAAAAAACTACCAGAGAATAATTCATATGCCATAATTTTTGAAAATCACGACCCTTGCATGACGATTTTTGAATTTCAAAAATTCTTTAATAGAGATATTGTCTTGTATCGTTTAAAGCATTTCCCCATACGTAAGTTTAAATTATTAAGAAAAATAAAATCTTATTTTGGTGTCGAAGGCAAGCATACACTAGAGAAGGTAGATAATAATAATTGTACTGGTCAATTATTATTAGTATTAGATTCTAGTAAATAGTTGAATTGTGGTCATTTTTAAATTAAAAAAGGATAAATAATGAGAATTGCAGGTACTAAATATTGTGGTCATGATAGCGCTATCTGCTTGTTAGATACAAAGCAAAAAACAGTATTCGCCATGAGCACAGAAAGAGTAACAAGAATCAAACACGATTACATAGATATAACCCCAATAATTGAGGCATATGATTTTGGCAGTGTTGACTATGTAGCTCATTCATATAGTGATTTCGAAGATAAAGGTAATGATGGTGAATTAAGAGAAAAAATGACCTATAACAAAGATATTGAAAAAGCACTAAGAAGTATTATTAAACCCAATTATGCTAAAGATTTAAGTTTATCAAGAACTGAGAAAAATAAATTAATCTTCAAATCTTTATTTAGCAATTTTTCAGCAGTTAAAGCTTATTATGGCGCTAAATTTAAGAGAGCATTGGTGAAAGAAACTCCTGAAGGTAACAGGAGAGCATTTACTAACTATATTCGGCAGAATTTTAATAAGTTTAATTTGAAGCCAAAAAAAATATTTTTTTATGATCATCATTTATGTCATGCCATTCCATCCTATTATCTATCTCCTTTTAATGGTAATGAAGCTCTTGCATTGACACTTGATGGGCAGGGTGATGGCTTTTTCAGTAAATTATATCTTTTCAATGCTGCAAATGATTACGAGTTAATTGGTGAATCTAAGGCAAATTTGATTGGAGATGGCGATAAATTTTCATCTATTGGACGTATTTATAATTATTTTACGGAGGCAATGGATCTTTATCCAAATAGTGATGAAGGAAAAGTTGAAGCGCTAGCAGCTTTTGGTTTTGCAGACGAAAACCTATTAGCTAAGTTGAAAGAAGCAACTCAAATAGATAAGGACAATTTAAGTATTAATTATGATCCAGAAAAACTAAGTCTTTTTTTTGATTTGACTTATTTAAAAACTCAAAGAAGTAAGATTGGAGATGCAAATTTTTGTGCAGTTGTTCAAGATTACCTTGAAGATACTATTGTTGAATATCTAAACTGTGTCTATGAGAAATACCCTTTATCTAATCTATGTCTTTCCGGTGGAGTGTCGGCAAATATTATTATGAGTTTAAATATTTATGAAAGGACACACTTTAAAAATATATATGTATTACCATCAATGGCTGATGATGGCCTCGCTTTAGGTAGCGCAATTTTAACTGCAATTCATTATGATCAAGACATTAGTTGGTTGAAAAATCATGCGATGCCATATTTTGGGGATTCATATTCAAGAGAGCAGGTAAAAAACGTATTAGATAACTTTCAAAATATTATTTATGATGACTTGCATAATGAGTGGCCAAAACATGCTGCAAAATCGGTATCTGAAGGGAAAATATGTGCATTATTTCATGGAAAAATGGAATTTGGACCTCGTGCTCTAGGGAATCGCTCTATTGTTGGTAATCCAATGATTGAAGATACGAGAACAATAATTAATAGTAAAGTAAAAATGAGGCCATCATATCAACCATTTTGTCCATCAATTCTTGAAGAAGAGAGGGAAAGGCTTTTTAGTAATAGTTTTTCTCATAAACATATGGCAATTGCATTTCGAATGAGAGATGAATTTATTAAAGATCTGCCTTGCGCTGTTCACATTGATGGAACCGCAAGACCCCAGTTTGTGAGTGAGGAAGATAATCCTAGTTACTTTGCATATTTGAAAGCACTTAAAGAAATTACAGGATACGGGGTAAGTCTTAATACCTCTTTTAATCTTCATGGGAGAACTATAGTTAGAACTCCTGAAGACGCTATAGTCGATTATATAGATTGTAATATCGATGAGTTATATATAGAAGGATATAGGGTGATGAAGTCATGAAAAATTTTGGTCAGAATTTGGGTGTAAAAGTTATAAGGGCTGATGCAAAGCAATACTTCTTAGGGCAAGTTGTGAGTTGTGGATAAAAAACAGAAGGGATGAGGGGGAAAATTAATGGTTATAGCTTTTTTGACAGGATTCTTTCTTGGACTTTCTTTGATAGTTGCAATAGGCGCTCAAAATTCTTTTGTTTTAAGACAAGGCATTATTGGTCAACATGTTTTCTATTTAGCTCTATTTTGCGCACTATCTGATACTTTATTAATTATTTTTGGTGTAGCTGGTATATCATTTTTCTTAAATAATTTTGTTACTCAATTTTCAAATTGGCTTTTTGGTTTTTCTGCTCTTTGGCTTTTAGGGTATGGAATTCTTAGATTAAAAGCTGCCTTTAAAGCTAATATAATGCTTGAAATTGAAGCATCTAAGTCAAAAGGTCTTCTATCAACTATATCAATTGCTGCAATTCTGACTTTTGCAAACCCTCATGTTTATTTAGATACAATGATTCTTATTGGTTCTGTATCCCAGCAATTTAATGGGGAAGATAAACTTGCATTTACATTAGGTGCATCGATTGCTAGTTTTGTTTTTTTCTTTATCCTTGCTTATGGTGCTAAGTTACTAGAACCAGTAATGAGACGCCCTTCTTCTTGGAGAGTACTAGATTGCCTTATAGCATTTATTATGTTTACAATTGCTTTTAAATTAGTGTCTATAGGAAATTGGCTTTAAATAGTTAGCCTTTGTTAAAATCAAACTATGGATGAAGATGAAAAATGGATGCAGATTGCAATTAATGAAGCCAATATAGCTAAAAGTGAAGATGAAATTCCAGTAGGTGCTGTACTTATTCAAAATGGAAAATTCATTGCTAAAGCTCATAATCAACCAGTTTCAAAAAATGATCCAACTGCTCATGCTGAAATTCAAGTGTTAAGAGCTGCGGGGGAAAAACTAGGAAATTATCGCTTAACTAATTCAACACTTTATGTAACGCTTGAGCCGTGCGCAATGTGTTTTGGAGCAATGGTGCATGCTAGAATTGAACGTATTGTCTATGGAGCCTATGACTCCAAAACAGGCGTATGTGGATCATGTACAGATTTAAGAAGTTCAAATTGTTTTAAACATCAGATTAATATTACTGGAGGTATTTTAAAAAATGAGTGTAGTCAGATATTACATGCATTTTTTGAATTACGAAGATAATCTTTATATCAAGCAAAATTCAATCTTAACTTATATAAAATAGGTTTAACTATACTTAATCAAACAGTTCAAAACAAAAGATACCTTTTATGACAAATAATGAAGAAAAAAACAACTTCTTAGAAAATGAATTAGCCTTAATAGATATATTTAAGTTTTTGATGAATTCAAAAATATTAATAATTACAATAACATTGGTCATTACAGCATTAAGTGCAATCTATTCCTTTCAAAAGAAACCTGTATATTATTCAGCTGCCTTAATAGAAATTGGTAATTATGAGATAGATGAATTTGATCAAAAGCAATTTGAACATGCAAATACTCTAATTAATGAATTAACTATTGATTTTATTTTTAAGCAGGAAAAAGATTTGAAAATTCAATCTGTCAAAGATAAATTAATACAAATTTCTTCAACATCACCATCATCTGTAACAAGTAAAAATTTACTAAATGAAGTAATGGAATATATTGAAAATAGACATTCATTTATGCTAAAAAATCATTTTCAAAGAGCCCAAAATGATTTAACGAATGAGATTAATTTTCTAAATAATAAAATTAAACAGCATTTAATAATAATTGAACAAAATAAAGAAAGAAATAAATTACTAAAGGAAAGAGAAAGGATAAGAACTCAGAATTTAATACCTCTCCTTGATTACACAACTCAGCAACTCAATAATGAATCTTTCAACGAAATAATTGACTTTAAACATCAAAAACATATCTTAGAGTTGAAATTAAAATTTATGGAGGAGAAACGTCATACTAGTTCTCGATTCGTTGGAAAAATCGTTACTAATGAACTTAATACATCAAAAGTAAAACCTATATTGTTGAGCTTTATATTAGGATTATTTCTTAGTATTTTTATAGCTTTTTTTATTAATTTTTTAAAAACTTTAAAAGAGGAGCATGTCTAACAAATCTAGACTGTATACATTCCACCGTTGACATGTAATGTTTGAGCTGTAATATAAGAGCCACTATCACTTGCTAAAAACAAAACTGCTTGTGCAACCTCATTTACTGTACCCAATCTACCCATAGGAATCTGGCTCGCTAGAACTTCCTTTTGATCTACAGGGAGATTATCTGTCATATCTGTCTCAATAAAACCTGGTGCAATAGCATTAACTGTAATTCCTCTAACGCCTACTTCGCGCGCCAATGATTTAGTAAACCCCATAATTCCAGCCTTAGCTGCTGAGTAATTTGATTGTCCTGCATTTCCCATTGCACCCACTACAGATGTAATAGAAATAATGCGTCCAGACTTTTTCTTAATCATTCCCCGAAGTACTGATTTTGACATCTTATAAATAGAAGAGAGATTAGTATTAATAGTATCTTCCCACTCATCTTCTTTCATTCTTAGAAGAATATTATCTCTTGTTATTCCAGCATTATTCACTAAGATATCGACTGAACCAAAATTTTCATTGACACTCTTCACAAGATTAGAGACTTGATCATTGTCAGTCACATCCAATTTCATGCCTTTTCCAGAAATTTTATTTTCAGCAAACACTTTAGAAACATTGTCAGCTCCAGATTCAGTAGTCGCTGTCCCAATAACAGTTGCTCCAGCTCCGCCCATAGTTAATGCAATTGCCTTGCCAATGCCTCTTGTCGCTCCAGTCACAAGAACTATTTTTCCATCAAGCATTTGATATCTCCTCTATCGTAGATTTTAATGAACTCACATCTATTATAGCTGAAGCGCTTAATGATTTATCGATACGCCTTGTAAGTCCTGCT
>Ga0257121_1003110_pt1 | contig 11055 bp, 9 predicted proteins | sample SI106_100metaG_FD_190180 | JGI IMG/M metagenome (GOLD analysis project Ga0257121, IMG submission 190180) | Marine microbial communities from Saanich Inlet, British Columbia, Canada - SI106_100 | ecosystem: Environmental > Aquatic > Marine > Inlet | place: Canada: British Columbia | collected... | reverse complement strand
CTTCGCGCTCAACTTGCATGCCTAATCCACGCCGCTAGCGTTCACTCTGAGCCAGGATCAAACCCTTCACTTTTGATTGTCGATCTCAGCCGAAGCTGGGATCTGGGTTTTTCCTTGCGCTCTTACTCGTATCACTCAAATTCATTGCGTGACAGGGTCATCCTTGTTTTAAATGAACACAGGCTGCATTCAGCCTGATACCACAAACGCTCGATTTTTGCCGTAGCCTGAGCGCAGTGCGGCCTAACAGTTTAGAACTTTCTGAGAAAGGGTCAAGTTATTTACTAACTTTTTCCGAAAATTTGAGAAGTTTCTTGTGAAATCAACCTCGCCAACTTCTCTCTGAGAGAGTGCCTAACCGTGTTAGGGCCGGATAGTTTACAGCTCATAAATCTGGAGTCAACAGCAATAGCCTTCTTTTCTTTTATTTCTGAATATTGTGCACAAATCAGACTTCCTATTACGGACGTACATGACGCGTTTTCTGCATTACATATGACAATTGGACCTCTAGACACTTCCAAAAGGATCGCCAGTTTATGGCACGAAAAGCGCCTACAGAGGTAGCTAACAGCCCCCGAGGGCTTAAAAAAGTTTGCCCTTACCTAACAATGCTAATCGGCACGCCAGACTTAACCAGTTCAAACAAATCAATTACATCAGCATTATGCAAGCGCAAACACCCACCTGATTCGTAACTGCCAATAGTGTCTTCACTGTTAGTGCCATGCACGCCATATTGCGAATCTTCTTCAAAACCCAACCAGCGCTCGCCCAAAGGATTGTCGGGGTTGCCGTAAGGCACCGGCGATGCACCCTGCTTGTAGTAAACAGGCTCTTTTTCGCACACTGCCAAGGTGAAGTCGCCCAACGGAGTAAGCTCTCCCTTGCGCCCCATCGAAGCCTCGTACAAGCGAATCGGCACACCATCAGCATATAACGCCAACAATCTCTCGCCTCGCCAAGCACGCATACTCAACTTCGCGGACGGAATCTTTAACTTCTCGTCGACACGCAATTTGTAATTAACCTTACCGCTAAACTCAGACACCCAGCCTGGGTTCAAAGTAAAACCAGCCCCCTCCTTCGAGTTAAAATCGCGGCAAATCTGCCAATAACTATCTCCGGACTGCACTTGATAAACTTCGAAAGGCATAAACTTCGACAACTTCTGTGCCACCGATTCAATCATCGGCTTCAACTCAAGCACCCGCGCGCGATCGTATCCGGCGCCCATCATGCCATCGAGCGCTACGCCAAGCGCAGCGCCGGCCACCGCGAAATTGTCTTCTTCTAGTGCCATAATCGCCACCGCTTCAGCCCAAGCAATATCAGCTGCGCTACTAGATGTTGCAGACTCTAGCTTAACAGCAATCGCATCAATTCCACCACTACCCCAAGCACTCGCATTCTCTGCAAATATGCTATCTATCGCCGACGCTGATGAAACGACCGCGCCACGCACCTTGCGGGACTGGCCATCAAAAATACCCATGAAATCTGACATCGATGCAAACTCGGCTTGCAACAAAGCAGTCTTACGCTGCGCCATCGGCATTCGGTTCCATTGATCGATATCGACCTCCTTAACCACTTCCACAACCGGCTCTTGCACTTCAGTCTCGAGAGAAATCATTGACACCTCGTCAGCGCCAGCTTCGGGTGCAGTGTCGCCACAAGAAGCTACTGTCGAAGCGACAATAGCACAGAATAATAAGCTATTAGGGATGTTTGCCATGTCTACATTCTGCGCTCGCCGGCCGCGCACTTCAACAACAGCATCCTTCTTAAATAAAAAAACCGGCCCTTTACCGAAGTAAAGGGTCGGGTCGTGTGCAGCAATCAGAGAGATGAGGACGCAAAGTCCCAAAATTCAGGTGGAACGCAGCCTAGTTAGGTTTACCCTAGCAAGAGCGATGCTTCCGTAAAAGAGGTATCGAACCGGCGGCCTATGCCTCTGAACAATGCCGTAGACACATGATTAATGTACCACTTTAGGAAGCGGTTGCGACGTCAATCTTGCAAATAATTACTTCAATTGACAAATCATCGGGCAAATCCCATTTTCTATAAGCGCTGTCACTACTATCAAGTGAGTCTGCGCTAAAGAAAATGCCACTCGGCGCTAGAACTTCTTCGGCAATGCCATTAGCGTGGACGGCTAACACTTGCTGCACCGCTTCACTAGCGCACAACTTGACTTCAATACGATCGCTCATCTCCAAGCCTATTTCTTTACGCTGAGTTTGCAAACGATTAGTGATTTCACGCGCAATACCTTCGGCGCGTAACTCGGCGCTAATTTCGGTATTCAAACCGATGGTCACATATCCATCGGTAGCTGCTTCAAGACCTTCGGCGCTTTCGGTTTGCAGAGTGATGTCTTCATTGCACAGCACATAATTTTCGCCACCTGCTTCGACCGTGACTTCATCGCCACCTTGCAAAGCAAAGATTTGCTCGCGCGGCATGTCACTTATTACTGCAGCTAAGGTTTTCATGTTTTTACCCGCCTTGCGTCCGAGTGTTTTGAAATTCGCTTTTGCACTAACCGTTAAAAAGTCAGGAGTGCCATCAATCCATTGCACTTCTTTAACATTCAATTCTTGGCGCAAGGCATCGCTGTATTCGCGTGGCGACATCGCCAATTCATTTTCTTTAGCGATGTGCACCACCATTGACGCCAAAGGTTGGCGTACACGAATTTGCACCCGCTCGCGAACCGAACGTCCGAGACTTGAAGCGCGCATAATTGGATTCATCGCCGCCGACAAATCGGCATCGTTAGCGCCAGCAATCGCAACATCGTTAGTGTTACTACTATCTGGGTACATCTGTAAATGCACCGATTCGCCACCAACCAACTCACACCAAATCGCATCAGCGAAGAACGGGGTCACCGGCGCTATCATGCGCAACACCGCATGCAAAGACTGATAAAGCGTGGCAAATGCAGCTTGTTGCGAAGCCTCACCCTCGTCACCCCAAAAGCGACGACGCGAACGACGAATGTACCAGTTCGACAAGTCGTCGACGATGAAATCTTCGATGGCCCGCAAAGCATTGGACGGTTGCATTTCTGCGAACGATTTACTCGCCTGCTCGGCAGCTGCAGATACTTGCGACAATACCCAACGGTCAATAGCTGGACGACTGCTTAACTCGGGGAAATCAGTACTAGCGTCAAAACCCTCTGACTTAGCGTAAAGTGCGAAGAAATCGTAACTTGCGCCTAATGTACCCAGCACCCGCCGACGCACATCAGACACCGCGCCATCGTCATAACGGCGTGACAAATGTGCGGCTCCGCCTGACAATAAGGACCAACGAATCGCATCGGCTCCGTGCTCTTCAATCGCAGCACCAGGCACTACGATATTGCCCAAGCGCTTGGACATTTTTTGCCCTGATTTGTCGAGTAATAAACCATTAACTAAACACGACTTGTAAGCAGAACCGCTTTCAAGGCGCGGCAACTTTTCACCCCATAGCTCACCCGGCTGCCACAATTTTTCATCGTGTTGAGTCAAGAAAGTGGAGATCGAATGCAACGAGTAAAACCAACCGCGTGTTTGGTCGAGGCCTTCACAAATGAAGTCGGCTGGAAATTGCTCAGCGACCAACTCGCGATTTTCGAAAGGCCAATGGTGTTGCGCCAACGGCATCGCGCCACTGTCGAACCAACAATCAATCACCTGTGGCACACGGCGCATCAAACCCGACTTACCCGCAGTCGGAGTTTGGAAAGTAATATCATCGACCATCGGACGATGCGGATCGAAGTCATCAGGTAAGCCGCCGCATAATTCGCCAAGCTGCGCAAAAGATTCGACGCAAATCCAGTCTTCTTCGTCGTCTTCGTTTATCCACACTGGAAGTGGTGTTCCCCAGAAACGATCGCGCGACAAGGCCCAATCGATATTGTTTTCGAGCCATTCACCAAAGCGTCCAGCGCCAATTTCTGGTGGCGCCCATTTGATCTGCTTATTCTGCTCGATCATTTTGTCTTTATAAGCAGTAGTGCGCAAGAACCACGCCGGTGCCGGGAAATAAATCAGCGGCGTATCGCAGCGCCAGCAATGCGGGTAGCTGTGATTACACTGCGTTACCTTCAGCATGCGCTCGCGCTCTTTCAAATCACGCGACAAATCTTTATTGGCATCTCTAAAGAATGTACCAGCACTAACAGTGGCGACATCGGTAACAAAACGCGCATCTTCGCCGACCGCAAGCACTGCCAGAATGTCGTTGCTCTGCGCGATTCTAAAATCGTCAGCGCCATACGGTGCCATATGCACCATGCCCGTGCCATCGTCATCAGAGACGAAGGTATCGGCGACTACTATGTGACGTTTTTCTCCTTCATTAATTACGATTCCGCCTTCATAAGTAAATAGTGGCTCGTAACTTAGGCCTTTTAGTGCTTCGCCCTTAACACTGCCAACTGCCGTCCAATTATCTTCGCCAAACACTGCATCTGCCTTGCCCTCAAGCATCACAAATCGGCGTTCGTCAGATTTAATGATCGAATACTCAAAATCAGGATGCACACATACTGCCATGTTTGATGGCAGCGTCCAAGGAGTAGTCGTCCATGCTGTTAGTTCGGCGTTTTCCAATTCACCTGGCGCATCTATTAGCGGGAAGGAAATGAAAACCGATGGATCATCGATATCTTTATAGCCCTGCCCTACTTCGTGCGATGACAAGCCGGTGCCACAACGTCCGCACCATGGCAAAACTTTTGAACCGAGGTACAGTAAATCGTTGGCAGCGAAACGCGACAGCAAAAACCATACGGATTCGACGTAGTCGTTATCGAAGGTTACGTAAGGATTGTCGTAGTCAAGTTCGTAACCGATTCGTTGCGACAGTTCTTCCCATTCTTTTTTATAGGTGAACACCGATTCGCGACACAGTTTATTAAACGGACCCAAACCATGTTTTTCGATATCCGGTTTACCCGAAATGCCCAACTGCTTTTCGACTTCAAGTTCGACGGGCAGACCGTGAGTGTCCCAACCGGCTTTGCGCATCACCCGCTTACCCTGCATGGTTTGAAAGCGGCACATTGAGTCTTTTAGAGTGCGCGCTAATACATGGTGAATACCCGGACGACCATTGGCAGTCGGCGGCCCCTCAAAAAACACAAACGGCTCGGCGTCGGCACGCGCCTCAATAATCTGCGCTGGTAAATCTTGAGATTCCCATTGCTCAACGACCTCAAGCTCGAAAGCATCAGGCTGCTGCATGTATTGGCGGCTCTTCGGGGAAAACATGAGGCAGATTTTACGCGCGCGGTGGGTGTAAGACCACTAATGGGTCTTTCCAAAATTAAAGCTTTCGAAACCCAGCTTCCATCGCATCCACAAAAGCATCGACCTCTGCTTCACCCATAGGAGTCGATAACACACCCGCGCAAGTGTTCAGCATAATGAAACCTGAAGCAAACATGTGGTCGAGCTGCATTTTTATCCTACGGTTTTCTTCATCCGTAGCAAAAGTCTCGCGGTAGTTGCGTGGCACGTTTTCTTTAAAGTGCACGCGGAAGATGGACCCTCCGCCTGTCACACAAGCTTTGATATTCGTTCGTGCGATCGCCGCTTCAAGCCCCGTTACCAAACGTTGAGTCAAGGCATTCAAGCGCTCTATCGCCGCTTCGTCAAACGCTTCCATGGCTGCCATGCCGGCAGTTAAAGTCACAGGATTGGCCGAGAACGTGCCTGAATGCGGGAAAAGGACCTTATCGGCGAGCGGATTCATGACGTCCATGACCTCGGCGCGACCGGCGAGAGCCCCAACTGGGAAACCGCCACCAATAGCTTTACCGAGAGCCGTCAAATCTGGCTGGCAGTCATACCACGCTTGCGCCCCCGCAAACTCAGAGCGGAAAGTCACGACTTCATCGAACACCAACAATGCGCCGTTTTCGTCAGCCCACTTACGCAACGCCAGTAAAAACTCAGATTCGATTTTCATCAAACCAACACGGTGCGGCATTAAGTCGAGCAGGATTGCAGCGATTTCATCTTTGTGTTGATCTAAAATTACAATCGCTCGCTCCGGGTCATTAAACGGAATCACCACCACATCGTTCAATGCCGAAGACGGCGTGCCATGCGCAACCGGCACGCTTTGCGGATGATCTTCGCTACCCCAAACCTCGGGCGTAGTCGTTTGACTAATCTCGGCGTAGTCATAGAGCCCATGATATGCACCCTCAACTTTTGCAATTTTCGGACGACCTGTAAATGCGCGCGAAGCCTTTATCGCCCCCATCACCGCCTCAGTGCCCGAATTGACAAAGCGCAGTTTTTCGAATGACGGGCAACGCTTACATAAGTACTCGGCGTATTCAACCTCGATTTCAGTAGCCAACATAAACGCCGAACCACGCTGCAACTGTGCGGTCACCGCATCAACAGTCGGTGGATGAGCATGGCCATGCAACAATGACGCCATGTTATTGGAGAAATCAATGTATTCAACGCCCTCAATATCAGTCACGCAAAAACCAGATGCAAAATCTGCGTAAATCGGATGCGGCGAACGCAAAACCGTATTACGACTCACGCCGCCCGGCAGCGTTTGTTGCGCGCGTTTATAAAGCTCAGCGCTTTTAGAATTTACTTCGGAGTCACTCATGAAATAGGAATCAACGCTGCGCCGGTGCGTTCTGCTACATATTCGAAGGTAACCCCAGGACTTAACTCTACAAGCTGAAAACCTTCAGCGGTAATATCAATCACCGCAAGGTCGGTGTAAATTCGATTCACCACCCCAGGGCCGGTGAGTGGATAAGTGCAAGCGTCGATCAATTTTGGATCACCGGTTTTGGTGCAATGCTGGGTCACCACAAAAACCGATTTGACTCCAGCGACAAGATCCATGGCACCACCCACCGCAGGAATCGCGTCAGGGCCGCCAATCGACCAGTTCGCCAAATCGCCGTTACTTGCAACCTGCAACGCACCAAGCACGCAAAGGTCGAGGTGCCCACCGCGAATCATCGCAAAACTATCTGGGTGCTGAAAGTAACTCGCCCCAGGAAGAGCCGTCACCTGTCGCTTACCCGCGTTAATTAACTCGGGCTCACCCTCACCTTCTTTTGGAGAAGGCCCCATACCCAGCAAACCGTTTTCGGTGTGATAAATGAATTCACATCCTTCTGGCACAAAGCGGGTAATACGCTCAGGAATGCCAATGCCAAGATTCACATAAGAGCCATCCGGGATGTCCTGGGCAACACGCTGCGCCATTTCATCGCGCGACAGACCGATTACAGGTTTTTCTGATTTCATGGGTAAGTCACTCCTTCTGCAACTAGTGTAGATTCGTGAGCAGGATTTGGCACTTCGACCACACGGTTTACAAAGATGCCCGGTGTGACAATGACTTCTGGGTCAAGCTCGCCGGCGGCAACAATTTCGGCAGTTTGCACAATGGTAACGTTACCCGCCATCGCCATCGGTGGTGCAAAGTTTCGTGCAGTTTTATTGAAGACAAGGTTGCCATAAGGGTCGGCCTTGAAACTTTTAATCAGCGCGAAATCGGCTTTAAGGCCGTATTCAAGCACATAATCGTGGCCGTCGATGTTGCGCGACTCTTTACCCTCTGCAAGAACAGTGCCGACACAAGTCGCAGTGTAAAACGCAGGAATACCCGCACCACCAGCACGAATGCGCTCAGCCAAAGTACCTTGCGGCACTAACTCTAACTCAATTTTACCACTACGGTAAAGTTCGGGAAACACAGTTGAGTTCATCGAGCGTGGGTACGAGCAAATCATTTTTGAAACTCGGCCAGCTTTAATCAATGCAGCCAATCCGACTTCACCACTGCCGGTGTTGTTATTCACCACAGTCAAATTTGTTGAGCCCTGATCAATCAAGGCGTGAATTAATTCGATGGGGCTACCTGCTTCACCGAAGCCACCAATCATCACCGTGGCGCCGTCAAAAATATCGGCAACGGCCTCAGCGAGAGAAGCGACTTGTTTGTTAATCATTTCTTTATACTGAAAAGTTTTCAGTCTGATCTTTTACGACACGAGTGTATTCAAACAAACCCGCTTCATCAAACAGGACGCGGTCTTCGTAATCATCGAACCATACCGCATCAGGGTTACGGCCAACGATGCAAACTTTACCCTTCAATGGAGCATCGGCAGCGTTGCGCAGCAGCTTAAAAATCACCACGCCGTTTTCAGCACCCGCCAAACCAGGAATCGGTTCGTCGGTAACGGCTACCACCTCGGTCTTCCCCAAGTAGTGCGTAATCGAAAGTCGCGCATGTGCCTCTACACCAGACAACCCTTTTTGCGAATCATTTAAGATTTGCCAAGAAGTCTCAATCGGTATATTAAACGCCTTATAGGCCACAATATCGCGTCCGCAGAAGAAGTAATGATTGTTTGCACCGACACGCTTCAAGGCACGCTGCATAATGCGCAACGCCTCGGGGTCGTCGTTAATACCTTTGATCAACGGTGACTGATTTTCAACACACAACCATCCGCGTGACACCAAGCCAGTCATCGCCCGCTTTGTATCAGGATGCCATGCCAACACTCCCGATTCTTCTTCGACGTAATTGCCGTCGTCGTCTTTCAGTAAAAACTCGTCGGGGTGATTGAAATGCACCATAAAACGCAAACCGACATCGGGGTAAGTCGCATGGAAATTATCAAGCATCGCCAAGAACGTATCGTCGAAACGATTCGGGAAAAACGCTAATTCTTTAGTGCCGATGCGAATCGATTCAATACCTGCTTCGGCAAGTGCGCCAAGCCAAGCAGCAATCTTGGCATTCGGCAACACCATTGGGTCGCCACCTGAAAGCAAAATTTCGCGCAATTTCTCACGTCCAGTTTCAGGATGGCGTCCGCCGTTTTCAGCGACGGTCGTATTGTGCTGCTGAACATAAGCCACGATGTCAGGGATTTGCGCCATACCTTTTTTCGCTACCGTGCCGTCTTGACGCTCAATTTCTTTGCGACTAATCAGTTCTTCGCGATAGCAGAAACGACAATGCGCCGAGCAAGTCGAAACGACATACATCAAACCCATTTCGTATTTGTGCAGCAAGCCCTCGACCGGACTGTAATCCATTTGATTGCCCGGATCCTCGGAGCCTTCCATGTTGGTGGTTTCAGATGGATCGGCCTTGACCAATCGACGAATCGCCGCACTATTTCTACCCATGTCGAAATAATGGCGGGTCATCTTGACTGGCATGCGCGCCTCAACATCGCGTTCGGTGCCTTTAAGCGACTTGAGTACCTCGAGCTCGTCGTCGGTATAAAAACCGCGCATGCTCTCAGGCATTTTTTCATCGAAAAAAGGACGCAAGCCGTTGATGCTTTCGCGGTCGTAGCGCGGGCTTTCAACGGTATCGAGAAAGGCCTGCTCTCTCGCGGATGGGGTGTATTTAGAGTCGTTCATGGTTGTCGAGACGTGTGTAGAGAATTGTACAATCTTGAACTACTATTGTAACCCCTCCTAAAGGCTCATCTCAAAATGAAACTCGGTGGTTTCGCTAATATCATGTAGCTCACGCGACTGACCGCTCTTCCGATATCCCAGGTGCGTATAAACCAGATGCGCAAGTTCAAAACGGGTGTCCGTCCATAGAACAATCTTGCGGACGCCCTGCAACCGCACATAATCTAAAAACACTTGGTGCAGCTTGCTGCCCTGCCCCGTGCCGCGCATTTTGGGATGCACGTAATACTTTTTCATTTCGATGTGATCGCCGTAATGAGCCGCGGCGATGCAACCGACTATTTCGCCGTGCTGCTCTACCACCCAAAAGCCGTCGAAGGAAGATGCCGGAGTGCGTAATTCGGGTTCTTCGCCATCGACGTCTAATACATTCGGCGGATAGTCGGCGTAGCAACGCGCGATTAACGCGATGACGCCATCGGCATCGCTATCAGTGGCTGGGCGGAGATTGGTGGATGGCATGTACTAATAATACTACTGACATCTTAGCTCGCACAATCTAAATACCTAGACAGCCGGTTTCTGCCCCACCGCGACAAACGGCCGTCCACCGTGAACATGCGCCGACCCCGGTAAATACTCAAACGTAAAATCTTCGCTGCATGCTTCAAGCGCTTTCCATGATTGGCGATAAGTATCGGCCTGCGCCAGCACCTTCACTAGCCACGTCTGCGGCACCCAGTTAGTAGTGTGAATATCAAAAATCACATAGCGCCCGCCCGGCACCAGCAAATCAAATGTCGCCGTAAAAACATCTTGCCAGTTGGGTATCACTGACAAACCAAGAGTCACCACCACGCTGTCGATTTGCAGCGGCCGTCCGACTGCATTTTCAATTTCTTGCAAACTAAGTTGATTGGCATCTTGCTGAATAAACACGATGTTATTCCAGCCGTTGCGCTGAGCTTTTTTGCGCGCGGTCTCAATCATACCTGCGGAGTAATCGACTGCAATAATGAGGCCCGTGCCCGACATACGCTCAAGCAGGTGCGGGTGGTTCGGGCCAGTACCGCAAGCAAGGTCGAGGACGACAGCGTTGGGCTTTAGGTGCAGTTGCTCGGCTACTTGCGAGCGGTATTTTTTGTAGACTAATTCTACAGTGCTGTCGTAGATATTTGAGAAGGTGTCGTACCAGGGCATGTCAGCTCTTAACTACCCACAATTCTGGCTCTTCACCATCGGCATCGAGAACATTGGGCGGATAGTCCGCATAACAACGTGCAATAAGAGCAATGATGCCATCGGCATCTTCGTCAATAGCTGGGCGGAGTTGGCTGGACATCGCAGACTAATGATTCTTGAAATGAGTCTTAATATATGATTGTACTTTCGGCCCTTCGAGTTTGTCAGCCGCTGGGTTTGTCCTGACATAGAAATCTTTTTGGTCTAAATAACATGGCTCCTTAGACTGCTTACACTCAAATCGAAGTATTTTACTACCGGCGACGCCCATGATTTTGTAATCGATATACGTAAAGCGCTCTTCACCCACTCGATTTTTCAAGAAATTCTTCACATGAAGAAGGTATTTGTCCTCATTCATCTTTAACGC
>Ga0257121_1003106_pt1 | contig 11062 bp, 9 predicted proteins | sample SI106_100metaG_FD_190180 | JGI IMG/M metagenome (GOLD analysis project Ga0257121, IMG submission 190180) | Marine microbial communities from Saanich Inlet, British Columbia, Canada - SI106_100 | ecosystem: Environmental > Aquatic > Marine > Inlet | place: Canada: British Columbia | collected... | reverse complement strand
ATTCATACCCATCCCAGCGCCCCGGCCCAAGCCTGCGCTTGGCTAAGTACAGCCCATTCGCCACAAAAGCGCCGTGCCAAGAATTCGCCTTGCGCTACGGTTTGTGCGGTTTTAGTTTCCCGCTCTCGTCACAGTGCTGTCATGAAACGTATCGTTGTCATTCTCACCGTTGTACTGCTTGGCTTCGCCCAGGCCCAAGCCAAGCCGAACGTGTTGTTCATCGCCATCGATGATTTGAATGACTGGATCGGCGCGCTGGGCGGGCACCCTCAGGCTCGGACACCGAACCTTGATCGCTTGACCAAGCGGGCCACGCTGTTCACCCGCGCCTACTGCCAGGCCCCGGCCTGCAACCCGTCACGCGCGTCGCTGATGACCGGTGTCCTGCCCTCGACCTCCGGCGTGTACCTGAACAGCCAGCCGTGGCGCGCCGCCATGCCGGATGCCGTGACGCTGCCGCAGCATTTCATGAAGCACGGCTACTGGGCCGGCGGTTCGGGTAAGATTTATCACGGCCCGTTTCCCGATCCGCCGTCGTGGAATACTTACTGGCCCAGCCCGACCAAGAACAAGCCGAACGATCCGCAGCCAGCCAAGCGACCGGTCAACGGCATCCCCAAGGCGGCGCAATTTGACTGGGCACCGCTCGATGTGCCGGACGAAAAAATGGGCGACCACCAAGTCGCCGACTGGGTGATCGGACAGCTTGGCCTCAAACACGACAAGCCGTTCTTCCTCGCGTGCGGTATCTACAAACCACACCTGCCGTGGTATGTGCCGCAGAAATATTACGACCTGTTCGACGCCGAAAAATTGACCCTGCCAAATGTGCCGAACGACGATCTCGACGACATCCCGGCCGCCGGCGTGAAGATGGCCCGGCCGCAAGGCGACCACGCGCAGGTACTCAAACACGCGCAGTGGCGCAAAGCAGTGCACGGTTATCTCGCCGCGACCGCCTTCGCTGACGCGCAGGTGGGCCGCGTGCTCCGTGCGCTCGACAAAAGCGGCCAAGCCGACAACACCATCGTCGTGTTGTGGACCGACCACGGCTGGCATCTCGGCGAGAAAAAGCATTGGCGCAAGTTCACGCTGTGGGAGGAGTCCGCACGCACGCCGCTGATGTTCGTCGTGCCCAAGGGCTTGGCCAAGGCGCTGCCGGGCGGCACCCGTGCCGATGTGCGATTGGATCAACCGGTGGGGTTGATCGACATTTACCCGACACTGCTCGAACTGTGCGGACTCGCGGCCAACCCGGCCAACGAGGGCCGGAGCCTTGTGCCGCTGCTTGCCGACAAAAATGCCAAGTGGGATCGACCCGCCCTCACCACGCACGGGCGAAACAACCACGGGCTGCGCACGTCGCGCTGGCGATACATCCGCTACGCCGACGGCAGCGAGGAATTGTACGACCACAAGGCCGACTCGAACGAGTGGCGCAATCTCGCCGGTGACTCAAAGCACGCCAAGCTGAAACAGCGCTTGGCCAATTGGCTGCCTAACACTAACGCCCCCAACGCCAGACAGCGCAAAAGGTAGGAGGTACTTAAAGCGCGCTGACCAAGCGCGGGCGGGCTATTCCGGCGGAGGGAACTGGCGGTAGCGGCGGTTCGCCGTTGTCGAAGAGAATTTCGCCCGACTCCTCCCCTTCCGTGAAGATTTCACTTTCCTCGAAAATAAACGCTGCACCGGCATCGGCGCCGGCGCCCACGGTCAAGGTTTGGATCGAGAAGTTTAACGCCTCGGACGAGGCTCCTGAAACGCCTCCGCCACCCATGCTCATGACTCGAACCGCGCGCGAGGAGCGACTCTTGTATTGGCCAACCTGATCAGGTGTAAGGAAACCGGCTAGGCGCGTCTGCCGGCTGACAGTCTGCTGAATATCTGTCAAACGCTGCTCCATTGTCTCAATGGCCAGGGCATTGGACTTTAACAGTTCCGCTATCTCATCGTTATCATTGCGGCTCACCGCAAAAACAAGAAACAGAAAGACAAGGCCCGACAAGACGTAGGAGATGTCTGTTGAGCTCATCGGTTAAACTTCGCCAAAAAAGAAAGAAAGCAGGGCCAAGCTGCATACGGTTTAGCCCAACCCTGCTACCCCTTCACTCGAAGAGGCTCCGGCAAACAGTCAGTCCAAGGTCCGGGAGAGTCAACTCGTTTTCAGGCTTTTTTGCCGCCGATTTCCGCGCTCGCCTTGGCCAAGCCGCATGGGCAAACTGCGCTGCCTTGTGAGGAAATTCACCAAAATCACCGGCGGCTTGTTCGGCTTTTTCATCGCCGCATCGGCCTCCCTGCACGCGCAGGAGAGCCGGCCGCTCGACATTTGGAGCGCCGCCGCCAAGGGCGACATCGACCGCCTCAACACGCTGCTCGCTGAGGACGACGAGGCCGCCAACGCCGGCGACAAGGACGGCAATTCGCCCCTGCACCATGCCGCGTGGAACAGCCAAATCGCGGCGATGCAACTGCTGCTCGACCACGACGCCGACATCAATCTACAAAGCGACCAACTCTGGACACCGCTCCACTGGGCCACGCGCAACGGACGGGCGCAGTCGGTCAAGTGGCTGCTCGATAGCGGGGCCAAGGTGGACGTCCCAGCGCACCTTGGCCAAACCGCGCTGCACATCGCCGCCGAGCAAAATTACAGGGTTACCCTCGCGCTGCTGCTCGCCGCCGGGGCCGACCCCAACGCGAACGACATCAACGACCAAACGCCGGTTCACCTCGCCGCGCTCGACGGCTACACAGTGACCGTGACGCAACTACTTGACAACGGTGGCGACATCGAGGCTAAGACCAGCTGGGGCGCCACGCCGCTCAGCGCCGCCGCCGCCCGCGGTCGCACCTCGACCGTCGCCGCGCTGCTCCTCCGCAAGGCCGAGGTGGATCCAAAAACTGACGCCGGCTGGACGCCGCTCTTTGCTGCTGTTGTCGGCAAATACAAGGGGCCGGCGCAGTTTCTGCGCAACAGCGGCGCGGATCTTCACATCGTCACTGAGGCCGGCAACACGCTGCTGCACGCCGCCGCCTCGAGCGGCATGGACGAATGGATCGTCGAGTTGCTCGACGCCGGGCTCGACATCAACGCGGAGGACGACGGCGGCCGGACGCCGCTTGACCACGCCCACGAAAATCTCTGGACAAAAACCGCCGAACTGCTCCTGGCCAAGGGCGCCACGCCGGGGCCAAAACCGACGCTACATCACGCCGCCATTTCCGGCGACTTGCCCAAGGTGCGCCAACTCACCGCCGCTGGGGCCGACTTGGCAAAGCGCGACGACTGGCACCTCCCGTCGCGCAATTGGACGCCGCTCCACTACGCCGCAGCGAGCGGCGACGTGGCCGTGGTCGATACCCTCATCCGAGCCGGGGCCGACCCGCGCGCGGTCGATTACTCCGGCTGGACGCCGATGATCGTCGCGTTGGCCAAGCGCCACACCGAGGCCGCGAATGTGCTGAAGAAATGGCAGTCGCTCCCCGGCATCGTAAGTGTGAACCACGATGGGCAGATGAACTTCGAGGTGATCGGAGTCGACGGCACGCAATGCGACATCGAAGCGTCGGTGGACTTGAAAAAGTGGAGCCGCATTGGCCAGGTGACACTCGAAAACGGTCGAGCCAGTTTTCTGGATGCCCGCCGTATCTGGCTGCCCCACTGCTTCTACCGGGTCAAGGCGGTAGAGTAGTCTCAGGCCGACTCCAGCCGCGACTGCCGCACCGCCCAGGCGAACGCCAACGCCGAGAACAGCATCAGCGTTGACTCCGCGCCGAGAGTGAGCCAGGCGGCGGCGGTGTTGCCGTGAATCGGCAGCAGCCAAAAATACAGCGCGCCGGAGACCAAGCAGCACGGCAGGCAGCACAGCACCGGCAGCTTGTCGCGATGTTCCGCCCACAGCGCCCAGGTGAACATCGCCGTACCAACCGCAAAAAACTTGCCGAGTACCAGCACCGGCAACAACCCCGACGCACTCGCGTAGGCCTCCCCGTAAATAAGCGGGTAAAGCCACGCAACGATCAGCCAGAGACCGCCGGAAAACAGCAGTCCCGCCGCCGCCGCGCCGCCCGCGAGAAGAAGCACCCGCCGCCGGAACATCGTCACGTCGGCCTGCCGCCACACCACAAGCCGCGGTGCCATGATAATGCCGAAGTAGTGCAGGAACATTTGCAGCGCAACCACAAGTTGTTGCGCCGAACCGAACAGCCCGCTGTCGGTTTTGCCGAGCAAAAAGAAGGTCATGGGCAACGCCATGTTGGCCAGCAGAAAGTAGCTCAAGTTGAACGCCCAAATCAGCCACGCCTCGCGGAACAGCGCACCGGCCTTGGCCAAGCGCTCGAGACTTAGGCAACGGAAGCCCAGCTCGCTCGACATCCGCAACCACACGAAACCGACCACCAGCGAGTTAACCCCGAGCAGCACAAACAAATCGCTGCCAAGCGCCTGGCCTTTTTCAAAAAACAGGATGAACCAAAGGCTCGCCATGAACGACGATGCCAACTGAAACCGCGACGCGCGCGGCATCTGTTCCGTGGCTTGAAAAAGCCAACTGTAGTCGAGGCTGAGAACGAGCAGGAACAGCGCGCCGGCAAGCCACGTCCAGCGCTCCAAGCCCTCGAGCGGGCTCAGCCAAACACCCGCCGACCAAAGCACGGCAGCGACGAGTCCGAGTACAAGTCGAAACGTGAAAATCGCGGGGGCCATCTCGCCCGCCTTGGTTGTGCCCTTGGCCACGTGCCGAACGGCGACAGCGTCCAGCCCGAACGCGAGGCACAACTGCAGCGTCATCGCCAGCGTGATTATCGTGCGCGACACGCCGATATTGTCCGGCCCAAGGCAGCGCGTGGCGTACACGATACCGACGACCTGAAACAGTTTACCCAGAACCTGCCACAGCATGGTGGCGGAGAAGTCGCGAAACAGCTTGTCCTTAAACAGGTCGTCCGCTGCTGTGCCTTGGCTCTTTATTCCCATCGCTCCCCGCGACAGTAGCAAACCAGACTGCCGCTGAGCCACCTAAAACCCGGCGATGTATTTTGGCTCGTAAACGGTCTCGCCGATAACGGCTCGGAGGCATTCGACGAAGCAGGCGATCCCCTGTTTTTCGCGGTCGCCCAAGTCCAAGTGGATATGTTCGCGCAGATAGGAGGCTCGCAGTTCGGCGTCGAACTCGGGATGCGTGGCAATGATCTTGTCGAGGTTGGTCAAGCCGTCCCTCTTGGCCTGCAGCAGTGCCTCGCCAAGGCCGGGCAGACGTTGGTCGCGGCGGATGGCCCACACAGCGAAGACGAACGGCAGGCCGGTGTCCTCGCGCCAAGCTTGGCCAAGATCGAGGATTTCGTGTTCGTGCGGCGAGCGCAAAAACTCGAGGCCGGGGTTACCAATCAGCATCACGGCGTCCAACTCGGCGGCGCGGTCGTAGTCGTCGAACGGCTCAAACCGAGTCGAGAGTCCGCGCTTGGCCAAAGTCACCTTGAGCAGGTTGACGCTCGAGAGCGACGCCGCGTCGCAGTGGATGACTTCGACTTGCTCGAGCGGTTTTTTGTGCGCGATGAAAACGCTTTTCACCGGCCCGTCGGACGCCACGGCAATGCCGTCGAGGATGTCGTACATATCGTTGAACAACACCTCTGTGATGCTGACCAAACCGGCGGCAAACTCACCAGCACGCAAGCGTTTGGCCAAGAGGCTCGGCGGCAAAAACTCGGTTTCAGCCTCAAGACCATAAGTTAGAGATGCGGAGAGCAAGTACGGCACGGAGCCGATGCGCTTGGCGTTCGCTTCGTCCATCGCTCAATCCTTGGCCAAGGTCTCCTCTTCGCTCCATTCGCGCACCTGTTCGTAAAATGTGTCGCGCTGGACGGGCACTCGGCCAGTCTCGCGGATGGCTCGGATCATTTCGGTCTCCGTTTGCAGTTGCGGCGTGTCGGCACCGGCCATGTGAAAAATCTTCTCCTCGAGAATCGTGCCGTGCACGTCGTCTGCACCGTAGTTCAACGCGACCTGCGCGAGTTTCATCCCCATGCCGACCCAGTACGCGGTGATGTGATCAAAGTTATCGAGGTACAGCCGCGCGACGGCGATCGTGCGCAGCATGTCGAAACCGGTCGGCGAATGCTCAACCGGGATCTCGTTGTTGTCCGGCTGGTACGGCAGCGGAATGAAACCTGTGAAGCCGCCGGTTTCATCCTGCAACTCGCGAAGTTGCCGCATGTGGTCGACACGATCCCCGAGCGTCTCGAGGTGGCCGAACAACATCGTGCAAGTGCTCCGGCCGCCGAGTGTATGCCACGTGCGATGCACGTCGAGGTACTCTTCAGCCGTCTCCTTGCCGCGCGCGATCAGGTCGCGCACCTCTTTGCCGAAAATCTCCGCGCCGCCGCCGGTCAGCGAGTCGAGTCCAAGCGACTTGAACTCAGCCAGCACCTCTGGCACCGGTTTTTTGGCGAGCCAGGCGAGGTGCAAAATTTCAATCGCGGTGAAGCACTTGAGCTGGAGCCGCTCGTCAACAGCCTTCAACTCGCGGATCATTTCCGTGTAGTAGCTGAACGGCAGCGACGGGTGCAACCCGCCGACGATGTGCAACTCGGTGATGCCGATCGACAGCGCCTCCCTCGCCTTTTGCACCATGTCGGGGATTGCCAACTCGAAACCATCGGCGTCGCGTTTCTTGCGTGAGAAGGCGCAGAACTGACAGCTTAGGATGCAGTAGTTTGAATAATTGAAATAGCGGTTGAGAATGTAGCTGGCGCGGTTGTTGTTTTTGCGGCGGTTAGCCTCGTCGGCGAGTTGGCCAAGCGCGTTGAGGTCGCCGCACTCGAGCAGTTGCAACGCTTCGGCCTCATCGATCCGTTGGCCAAGCGCGGTTTTTTCGCGGATGCCTTGCAGTTCATCTGGAATAAAAAAGCTCACTGGATTCGGCGGAAAAACGGGAACAAAATTTCAGTGGCCACGACGAAAAGAAAGACCGAGCTGATCAGGGCGTTAAGTTTGAAGAACGACGTGTTGATCCAGCTCAAGCTGCGCTTGCGGGCGAGCCAATGCTCGAACGCGAGACAGAACAAAATAATCAACCAGCCGATGAGGAAAGCGACCCACATCTTGAGCAAAATGCCAAAAATCAAAATCAACCCTAGCATGACTGCATGGGAGAGGAAGGCAGCCGTGAGCGCATTTTTTGGCCCCCAAGCCGTCACGAGCGAGCGCAGCCCATGCTGCCGGTCAAACTCGAAATCCTGCATCGCATAAATGATGTCGAAACCGATCAGCCAAAACACCACCGAGATGCCGAGCACGAGCGGCGGCAGCAGGCTTTGGCTAAGCGGCCACATGTTAAACAACTCGGTCATCGTGCCACCCTTCACCGCGATCCACGCGCCGACCGGTGCCAACGCCAACGCAACGCCAAGCCAGATGTGCGTGTAGTCGGTGAAGCGTTTTGTGAACGAGTAAAAGCAGATGAAAAACAGCGCGACCGGCCCGAGCACGAGACAGGCGGTGTTGATGAAACCGGCGGCGACGAGAAAGCCCGTGCCGCTCAAGGCGCAAAGCGACCACGCGCTGAACAAACTGATCTCGCCGGTCGGCAGGTGACGTTCCGCGGTGCGCGGGTTTTTTGCGTCGAACTTGCGATCGACGATGCGGTTGAACGCCATCGCGCACGTCCGCGCGCAGACCATGCATATAATTATCAGCACAAATAATTTCACGCCGGGAAACCCTTTCACTGTAACAATATCATGGATTGTTCCATGCACCGGGCACGCAAGCGGCAGCACATCTTCGGGTACTTTCTTCAATCCCGCCAAGTAAAGATAATGCTCACGCGAGGCCACCATCATCGAGGCCAGGGCAAACGGCATCGCGAAGAGCGTGTGGGAAAATTTTACGAACCCGCCCCACTTGAGGAGCAGGCCCATCAGGCCGCGCGGCTTCGGCTTCGGTACGTTGACTAATTCCGTCTCGCTCATTCCTCCTCCTGCCAGCGCGGCGAGGCCTCGTTCTTCACGCCCAAGTGGTCGAGCACCCGCGCCACCACCGTGTCAGCGACGTCGTCGATGGTTTTCGGCTTAAAATAAAAATGCGGGTTCGCCGGCAGGATCGTCGCGCCGGCGAGCAGCAGCTGTTCCATATTTTTGATTTGCACCAAATTCAGCGGCGTCTCACGTGTCACCAAAATTAGCTTCCGATTTTCCTTCAGCGCCACATCGGCAGCACGCAGCAGCACGTTGTCGGCGAAGCCGTGCGCGATGCGGCCCATCGTGCCCATCGTGCACGGGATAACGACCATCGCGTCGCACGCGTTCGAGCCACTGGCGAACGGCGCGTTCATGCTCTTGAGTCCATGCGACTCGATGCCCTTGGCCAAGCGCAGGCCGTCCGGCAACTCCTGCTGGATCACCGTTTGCGCGTAGGCGCTGAGCACGACGTGCGTCTCGTGCCCGGACGCCCCCAAGCGATCGAGCAGGCGCTGGGCATAAATCATCCCACTGGCTCCGGTTATGGCGACAAGAATTTTCAATTTGACAGAAAAACGCCTCCCATCAAGGCGCGTCAACAATGCGACAGGTCAAGCCGTCTTGTCGAGCCAACGCGGGGTGCCGCTTGACAGCCGCGCCGCCGGATGACAACAAGCGGCGTGCCCGAAGCACCTCACACCCTCATCACCGGCGGCGCCGGCTTCATCGGATCGCACCTCACCGAGCGCCTGCTTGGCCAAGGCGAACGCGTCGTTGTGATCGACGATTTCTCCACCGGCTCACGAGCCAACCTGGCCGCCGTCGCCGACGATCCGAACCTCACGGTGCTCGAAAGCACCGTCACCAGCTGCGAGTCGCTTGGCTCGCTAGTCGCCGAGTCGGGCTACGTGTTTCACCTCGCCGCCGCAGTCGGGGTGGACCTCGTCGTACAGTCGCCGATCCGCACCATCGAGACCAATCTCAAGGCCACCGAGGCCATCCTCGAGGCTGCCGCGCCCAACCGCACGCCAATGCTGCTGCCGTCCAGCTCCGAGGTGTACGGCAAAAGCTCGCGCGAAGGGTTTGCGGAAACCGACGACCTGCTCATCGGCCCTCCGACGCTTGGGCGCTGGAGCTACGCCTGCTCAAAATTGATGGACGAATTTCTAGCGCTCGCCTTCCACGCCGAGCGCCAGTTGCCGGTCATCGTGGCACGCATTTTCAACACCGTCGGCCCGCGGCAAACCGGGCGGTACGGTATGGTGCTGCCCCGTTTCGTCGAGGCGGCCAAGGCGGACGAGCCGCTGCGCGTGTTCGGCAACGGCCAGCAGTCACGCTGCTTCGGCCACGTCGGCGACACGGTCGAGGCGATGCTGCGCTTGGCCAAGTGCGACCGCGCGCCGGGCGGCGTGTTCAACATCGGCTCGACGGAGGAAGTGACCATCCTCGCCTTGGCCAAGCGGGTGATCGAGTTGACCGGATCGGACTCCAAAATCGAGCTCGTGCCGTACAACGAGGCGTACGAAAACGGCTTCGAGGACATGCAGCGCCGCAAGCCCGTCATCGAAAAACTCGAGTCGTTCACCGGCTTCCGGCCGGCGACACCGCTCGATGATATTATCCGAAGCACCGCCGGCTTGGCCTGACGGTGTCATCCGCGAAGGCATCGCCAAATCACGGATTATTGCTAAAAAACACAGAAAATGGCTTTTTATCGCTGAACCAAGGCGAGGCAACGATAAGCTGTCCTTATAATAAGAAATGTTTCGGCTTATCAATCCACCCCCAAAATAGGTTGCTTGGGGACACTTTAGGCGATACTGTTTCCCTTTGGGTGCGTTGTCGCCAAATCACAGCTCTTGAGCCGACCAAGGCATAACTCGGCGGTTGTGTCTTGTTTTCTGTTTCCCCACGGACAACGCCTCAAATGGAGGAACTCTTTTAGAAATAACCATGTCGAAACAGACAGATTCGAAACCAAAATACCCCGGCATTCCCGTCACCGTAAACGGCAACTATCTGGTTGCAAAGTGCGTGGAGACTCGAGTCACCGAGGGCGGAATTTTTTACCCCATCACCCCCTCGACCGAGGGCGGTGAACTGTACCAGGAAGCCTTCGCGATGGGCGAACTGGATGCCTGGGGCAACTCAAAGATCGCGATCGAGTGCGAAGGCGAACACGCCGCCCAAGGCGGTGCCACGGCCTTCGCCGTGACCGGCAAGCGCGCGGTCAACTTCACCTCCGGGCAGGGCATCGCCTACGCGATGGAGCAGTACTACCACGCACCGGGCAAGCTCTCCACCATGGTGGTGGAGGTCGGCGCCCGCGCGCTGACCAAGCAGGCGCTCAACGTGCATTGCGGTCACGACGATTTTTACGGCGCACTCGACGTCGGATGGACGATGATGATGGCTCGCGACGCCCAGCACGCGGCGGACGCGGCGATCATCCTGCGCAAGGTCAACGAGCTGGCACTCAACCCAGGCATGAACATCCAGGACGGCATGCTCACCACCCACTCGGAGCGAACCTATCGCTCCCCGGAATCCGAGTTGCTGCGCGAGTTCCTCGGCGCGCCGGACGACACGATCGACTGCCCCACCGAAGCGCAGCGTGAATTGTTCGGGCCAACCCGCCGCCGTGTGCCGGCAATGATGGACCTGAAAAACCCGGTGCTGATCGGCCCGGTGCAAAACCAGGAGCACCACATGAACGGCGTGGTTGCACGGCGCAACAATTTCAATGAGCCGATCCTTGGCTTCATCGAAAAGTGCAGCGAGGAGTTCGCGCAATTGACCGGCCGCCGCTACGGCCTGCTGCAGGAATTCAAGACCAGTGACGCCGACACAGTGTTCGTCTCGCTTGGCTGCGCGGCGGAAAACATCGAGGCCGCTTGCGACTATTTGCGCGAGCAGCGCAACGCCAAGGTAGGATCGATCCATGTCAACGTCATCCGGCCCTTCCCCGAGGCAGCCGTCATCGAGGCGCTGCGAGGCAAGAAAAATGTTATCATCCTCGAGCGCACGGACGAGGGCATGGCCGGCGACAACCCGTTAGCTCGCGACATTCGCACCGCGCTAGGCAAGGGGCAGGAAGTGGCCA
>Ga0257121_1003104_pt1 | contig 11069 bp, 7 predicted proteins | sample SI106_100metaG_FD_190180 | JGI IMG/M metagenome (GOLD analysis project Ga0257121, IMG submission 190180) | Marine microbial communities from Saanich Inlet, British Columbia, Canada - SI106_100 | ecosystem: Environmental > Aquatic > Marine > Inlet | place: Canada: British Columbia | collected... | reverse complement strand
TATTCCAATTATCGCCTCTTTATTAATAGGTTTACTAGGAAAAAACTACTTAAGACTTAACTACTTCATAGCCTTATTTTCGTCGTTAATTGTATTTCTACTATCACTTTATCTACTTTATCTTTTTGATCCACTATCTACTGAATATCAATTCCAAACTCAAATGAATTGGATTACTCAATTTAATATTCAATATTTCATTGGTATTGATGGCATCTCATTACCTTTAATACTCTTAACAACTTTCATTACTCCCTTAGTTATCATTACTTCCAATACTTCACAGAAAAAACATTTGCACCAGTATTTAGCTGCTTTTCTCATTCTTGAAACACTCATGATTGGTGTTTTCTCATCATTGGATGCTTTTCTTTTTTATATTTTTTGGGAAGCAATGCTAATTCCAATGTTTATTATCATCGGGGTTTGGGGTGGCAAAAATAGAATCTATGCCACAGTTAAATTCTTTTTATACACCTTTCTGGGTTCGGTATTTATGTTATTGGCATTAATTTATTTACACTTTAAAACTGGTAGCTACGCAATAAATGATTTTTATAATGCCAACTTATCATTAAATGAACAGATTATTATATTTCTAGCATTTTTATTTGCATTTGGAGTTAAGATTCCAATGTGGCCAGTTCATACATGGCTGCCAGATGCTCATGTTGAAGCTCCAACCGGTGGATCGGTGATACTGGCTGCTATCTTATTAAAAATGGGAGGTTATGGTTTTTTAAGGTTCTCTCTCCCCATTGCAACTGAAGGCGCTGTCTACCTTTCAGGCTTCATGATAGTGTTGTCATTAGTTGCAATCATCTATATTGGTATGGTTGCTATAGCTCAGAATGACATGAAGAAATTAATCGCTTATTCATCTATTTCTCATATGGGTTTCGTAACCCTAGGGTGTTTTGTTTATTTGTATTCCAGTAATGATAGTCTCAATCTTGAAACAACGAATCTTGCTATTAATGGAGCAATGATCCAAATGATTTCACATGGCTTAATATCTTCTGCACTGTTCTTATGCATTGGGGTTATGTATGACCGATTGCATACAAGAAAAATATCAGATTACGGAGGGGTTATAACTGTTATGCCAAAATTCGGAGCACTGATGGTATTCTTTGCTTTATCGAATGCTGCTTTGCCTGGAACATCAGGATTTGTTGGTGAATTTATTATTATACTTGCCTCATTTAAAATCAATGCCTGGATCGCAATAATGGCTTCAACAACACTAGTGATAGGGGCTTTCTATACACTATGGATGGTAAAAAGAGTTATTTTTGGATCCGTTGTTAATAGTAAAATTAGCACTCTTAAAGAAATTAATTTTATTGAATCCTTACCTTTATGCTTATTGGCACTGTCAATATTGGCTCTGGGACTATTTCCAAATCCTCTATTTGATTTAATGTCTAATAGCATCAATATCTTGTCTGAATTAATATTATCCAAAGCATCATGAGTATTTCTGAATTAAAGCTCTTAGCACCTGAAATAATTATTGCATCTGGAATTTGTGTTCTGGTTTTAATTAAAAGCATTCATTCATTAAGATCAATAAATCTATTGCCAGTCTTGATAGGTGCTCTAACTCCATTGGTAGCTCTATTATCAATGATTTCTACTTTCAACAATCCATATGAAATAATCTTAAATGGACAGGTAGTAATTGACACTCTTGGTTCTGGACTCAAAATTACCGCATACGGGTTCAGTATATTAATTATTTTAGCTACAAACATTAATCAACTTAATAATAAAAGTGAATTAATACTAATCGAGCTCTTCGCTCTATTGGGAATCTCAATCCTTTGCTCGGCGTCAAATTTATTAGTTATTTATCTTGGTCTTGAAACACTCGCATTGTCATTGTATGGACTTGTTGCCTCAAATAGAAAGTCTGTTAAATCATCTGAAGCTGCTATGAAATACTTTGTGCTTGGGTCTATTGCATCTGGGTTGTTTTTATATGGTGTTTCATTAATTTATGGATTATATGGAAGCATTAATATTTTAGATTTTAATAACCTTTCAGTTGATACTTCCATAGAACTTCAAATTGCTATTGGTTTCATTATTTGTGGAATTGTTTTTAAATTTGGAGCCTTTCCATTTCATAGCTGGGTTCCAGACTCATACCAAGGTTCCACTAACTCAGTTGCCCTTTTTATTTCAACATTACCAAAAATTGGTGCCTTTGCCTTATTGTATAGATTGTTGATAGATTCTTTTTACTCACTCTCATCTTTATGGTCTTTATTTTTATTGATACTTGGTATTGCATCGCTGATCTTTGGAAATATAGTAGCATTGAGTCAAAATCAAATTAGACGTTTATTAGGCTATTCAGCTATTGGACATATAGGATTCATTCTTATAGCCATATCAGCTTCCAACCAGATAGCAATTGAATCTTCTCTAATATATTTATTTATATACATAATAATGACATTAGCTACATTCATAGCACTAGAGGTGTTGTCATCAGACAATAAGTCAATTGATACAATAACCGATTTAAAAGGATTGAATAACAGTCATCCTTGGGTTGCTCTAATGTTGTTATTTTGCATGTTTAGTATGATAGGTATACCTCCATTTATTGGGTTTTATGCAAAATGGATTGTTCTTTCTACGCTTCTAAATTCAGAGATGATATATGCTGCTACAATTGCGATTATAATAACTGTAATAGCTGCTTATTATTATTTAAGAATTGTTTGGTATATGTACTTTGAAAAATCGGATATACCATTAATGAAAAATACATCTAACCTAATTCAAAAATCATTATTATTTACAATTGGTTCTTCATTATTACTATTAGGATTATTTCCAGAGAAACTAATTTCAGTTATTAGTCAATTATTTGATCAAATATATTGATAGATTAGACAAAAACCATTAGTATCATCTTCCAACAGATGCGGGGTGGAGCAGTCTGGCAGCTCGTCGGGCTCATAACCCGAAGGTCACAGGTTCAAATCCTGTCCCCGCTACCAAAATTTTGGTTAGGCCCCATCTGGGGTTTTTTTATTTTTAGGTGTTATGGATTATTTAGAAAAGAGTTTAGAACAACAATTATTCAATAGTGTTGAATCACTAGGATATGAGTTAATGGATCTTGAGTTTAGCCCACAAAAAAATGGACTCAAAATCACTGTTTTCATTGATCATGATAATGGAATAGATATTGATGATTGCGTGAATACAACCAAAGAAATATCACCTATATTTGAAGATGATGAATCTGATAAGAGTTATATAATTGAAGTCTCATCACCAGGTCTTGATCGAAAGCTGATTAATAAAGAACATTTTGATAAATTTATAGGAAAAACTATTAAAATTAAGTTAAAAAATAAACTACTAGATAGGAAGAATTTTAAAGGTCAGTTATTAAATAGAGTCAAAAATACCATAACGATAAATGACCATGACGATAAAGAGATAGAAATTGATATTAAACTAATTGATATATGTAGAATTGTTCCAGTATTTAAATAAAAGGTAAAAAAAGATGGGTTTAGAAATAATTAGAGTGGTTGACGCAGTCTCAGAGACTAAAGACATGGATAGAGAAATTATATTTGAAGCTATAGAAAATGCTCTTGAATCTGCTACTAAGAAAAAATACGATTACAATCTTGATGTTAAGGTCAAAATTGATAGGTTATCTGGTGAATACGATACCTACAGGAGATGGATGGTTTTTGCAGATGAGTCTAGAGACTTAGAAGACCCAGACATTGAATTGAGAATGATCGATGCCATTGATATAAATAAAGATGCACAACCCGGAGAGTATGTTGAAGAGGAAATTGATTCTGTAGATTTTGATAGAATTGGTGCACAAATTGCTAAGCAAGTTATTGTCCAAAAAGTTAGAGAGGCTGAAAAACAAAAAACAATAGAACAGTATAAAGATAAAGTAGGGGAAATAATCAGTGGCGTTGTCAAAAGAATGGATAGAAATGGCTTCTATGTTGACATAGGTAATAACGCTGAAGCTTTCCTTCCGAGAAAAGAAATGATACCTAAAGAGGCCTTGAGGCCACAAGATAGAATTAAATCTATTCTTAAATCAATCAATGATGATTTAAAAGGGCCACCATTATTATTATCTAGGGTCATGCCAGAATTCTTAATTGAATTATTTAAAGTTGAAGTACCTGAAATTTCACAAAATCTCATAACGATAGAAGGTGCCTCTAGAGATCCTGGACTTAGAGCAAAAATAGCAGTTCATTCAGAAGACAAAAAAATAGATGCTGTTGGTGCTTGTGTTGGAATGAGAGGATCTAGAGTTCAATCGGTATCAAATGAACTTAATGGAGAGAGGATCGATATCATTTTATGGTCCAATAATAATGCTCAATTTGTTGTTAACTCAATGTCGCCAGCTAATGTTGTATCTATCATAGTTGATGAAGAAAAAAATAGCATGGATATAGCAGTCGAAGAAGCAAAATTATCACAGGCTATTGGTAGAGGCGGACAAAATATAAGATTAGCCAGTGAACTAACTGGTTGGAAGCTTAATGTACTAAGTGAAACTGAAGCATTAGAAAAAGATGATGAGGAGATAAAAGATAATGCACAAATTTTCGTCGAAAAACTATCTGTCGGTGAAGACGTTGCCACTTTATTAGCACAAGAAGGATTTTCTACTATTGATCAAGTTGCATATGTGCCTATCAATGAATTAGAAAAAATTGATGGTTTTGATGAAGCTCTAGTGAATGAATTAAGAGAAAGAGCTCAGGATCAACTCCTAGTAGAAGCGATCACTACTGAAGAAAACCTTGAAGAAAATGGTCCATCAAAAAATTTAATTGAATTAGAATCTGTAACTGAATCTATCGCTTATGCCCTTGCCAGAAATGGAATTAATGACAAAGATACACTTGCAGAACAATCCATAGATGACTTAATAGATATTGATGAAATTGACGAAATACTTGCAGGAGAAATTATTTTAGAAGCTAGAAAAGAATGGTTTGAAAAAGGTGAAATAACAACTAATAAGCAAGAAGATTAAAATAAGGAATCAAATATAATGTCAACAACAACTGTATCAAAATTATCACTAGCACTTAAAATATCAAGCGATAAACTAATTAGTCAATTGAAAGACGCAGGTATTGAAGTAGACAATGAAGATTCAGTTATTTCAAATGATCAAAAACTCCTTCTTTTAAATCACTTGAGAGGAAGTCATGGTACATCTAAGCTAACATCATCTCCAAAAAAACTAATAGTCAATAGAAGGTCACAGAGTGAGCTTAAGCTTTCTGGCGGATTTGGAACCACGAGAACTGTTAATGTGGAAGTAAGAAAAAAAAGAACTTATCTCAATAAAGACTCATTACTGGAAGAAGCAAAAAAAGAAGCATTAGTAGAAGAAGAAAAGTCAAAAGAATTAGAGCAAAAAAGAATTGAACAAGACAAACAAAAAGAAATAAAAATAGAAAAAGAGAAAGAACAGGTAAATGAACTCAAGAAAAATGTCTTAGAAAAAAATAATCCAGAACAGATCATTCAAGAACCACAAAAAGATAAAACTGCTAATAGTAAAAATAAGAAAAGAAAAAAGACAAAACAATTTGATAACAGTTCTTTTCAAATGAAAGAACTTCATGTTTCAGGTAAAGTTAAAAAAAGAAAAAAACGTCAAGTTAGACGCACACTTAATGTTACATCTCTAGATCAAGGACAAGGTTTTGAAAAACCAGTCTCGCCAGTAACCAAAGAAGTTAAAATTCCCAAATTCATATCTCCACAGGAGATAGCTCAAAAACTTTCTATAAAAGTAGGTGAAGTCATTACTGTAATGATGAAACAAGGCATTATGTCCAGTGGAAATGATCCTTTAGACCAAGATACTGCAATACTGCTAGTAGAAGAAATGGGCCATAAAGCAATTATTATGGATGAAAGATCAGCTGAAGACTCATTATTTGAGTCCCAAGTAAATACTAATGAAGCATTTGAAAGACCACCTGTCGTTACAATTATGGGACATGTTGATCATGGTAAGACATCGCTTCTTGATTACATTAGAAACACTAAAGTTACAGAATCAGAAGCAGGTGGGATCACTCAACATATTGGAGCATACACGATAGAACATAACGATAAAACTATCACTTTTTTAGACACTCCTGGTCATGCAGCATTTACACAAATGAGAGCAAGAGGAGCCAATGTTACTGATATCGTAATACTTGTTGTCGCTGCTGACGATGGAGTTAAGCCTCAAACTATTGAAGCTATAGAACATGCAAAGTTAGCAAAAGTTCCTTTAATTGTAGCAATAAATAAAATAGATAAGCCAGGTGTTGACTTAGAAAAAGTCAAATCAGAACTCATTACAAATGAAATAATTCCAGAAGAGCTAGGCGGTGACTATTTATTTGTAAATGTTTCAGCTATAAGTGGAGAAGGGGTTGATACTTTGCTAGAAACCATCCTTTTGCAAACGGAAATTCTGGATTTAAAAGCACCAAAAGAAGGAAGATCTATTGGAACGGTCATTGAATCAGGTGTTGAAAGTGGTAAAGGTGCTGTAGCTACAATTTTAATTAGAGAAGGGAGATTAAACAAGGGTGATTTAATTATAGTTGGTGAAGTATCTGGTAAAGCTAGAATCCTTATTAATGAAGAAAATAAAGATTTAGAGTTTGTCCTGCCATCCATGCCGGTAAAAGTCTACGGACTATCAGCAGCTCCGAACTCTGGTGATGAAATGAGAGTAATAGATACCGAAAGACAAGCAAAGGATATTGCTATTCAAAGAAAACAAAGCAATAGAACAAATACTTTAAATGAACAACAAATTCTTAAAATGAAAAATTTTATGGAGAATCCCGATAGTGGTGAATTAAAGTCTATACCCATTATGATCAAGGCTGATGTTCATGGTAGTTCAGAGGCTATAAAAGACTCACTGCTAAAACTATCAACAGAAGAAGTTCATATTGATATCGTTTCTTCTGGTGTTGGTGGAATCAATGAATCTGATATAAACCTTGCTGAAGCATCAAATGCTTTTATTATTGGTTTCAATGTAAGAGCAGATAACACAGCAAAGAAATCCATTAAAAATTCATCAGTGGATATTAAGTACTACAGCATAATTTATGAAACTATAGATGATATTTCAAATATGATCAAAGGCTTAGCTGCTCCAGTAATTAAAGAAGAGATTTGTGGTATAGCAGAAGTAAGAGATATTTTTGACTCACCAAATATAGGTAAAATAGCTGGTTGCCTAGTGCTTGAAGGCAGTGTCATTAAATCTAACCCTATTAGGGTTCTTAGAGATAATACTGTTATATACGAAGGTGAATTGGAATCACTAAGAAGATTCAAAGATGATGTCAAAGATGTAAAATCAGGTACAGAATGTGGCATTGGAGTTAAAAACTATAATGATGTTAAAGCGGGCGATCAAATTGAGTGCTTTAGAAATATTGAAGTTAAATTATAAATGCCTAATGATTTTTCAATTAATAAGCGGATTGAGGTAAAGATACATCGCATCATTAGTGAAGCAATAAGTCTTAAAATAAAAGATAGAAGACTTAAGACAATTATTATCACTGAGGTTAATCTTAGTAGAGATTTGGGTTATGCAAAAATTTACTACACTTCCCTTAATCAAGACAATCAGAACAAAAACAATATAGATATTTTAAACAAAGCATCTGGGTTTTTAAGAAAAGAGATTAGTAATAAATTATCAATAAAAAAAGTTCCAGAACTTACCTTCATATTCGATACAAAAGAAGAAGAAGCTAATCATATAAATAAATTAATTGATTCTGCAATTGAGAATGATAAAAAATAATATAAACGGGATCTTTTTATTTGATAAGCATTCAAACATTACCTCCAATAGTGCATTACAAAAAGTAAAGCATATTTTTGGTGCTAATAAAGCAGGTCACTCAGGTACTCTCGACCCTTTAGCTACAGGACTCCTTCCTATATGTTTTGGTGAAGCGACAAAAGTGTCTTCTTATTTACTACATTCTTCTAAAACCTATGTTGTGACAGCAAAACTAGGAGAGACAACAGAAACAGGTGATGCAGAGGGAAGAACTATAGATACTAAAACAATATCCATAGTGAATCAGTCAGATTTTATCAAACATCTTGACTTATTTTTAGGTGAATCGTTTCAAAAACCTCCTATGTTTTCTGCTGTAAAAATTAATGGTAAACGACTCTATAAGTATGCACAAAAAGGAGAAATCATTGATAGAGAGTCCAGAAAAATCAACGTTTATAAAATAACATTAATCAACCTAACAGAAAAAGATTTTGAAATTGAAGTCAAATGCAGCAAAGGAACTTACATCAGGGTCTTGATTGAAGACATTGCAAAAAAAATGGGTAATTATGCACACGTAACACAACTACGAAGAACTAATATAGAACTGCTTGATAATTATCAAATGCATAACTTCATTCAAATATCCAATATGTCTAAAAATGAACTTCATAATTGTATTCATCCCATGGATATAGTCTTTAAAAATAAGCTTAAAATTAAAGTTAATACAGAACAATCAACACAATTTAATCATGGTCAAAACATTAAAATTGAGAACGAAGAGCTAATTATTGATGAAGCAATTATAATATACAATGAATCAAATCAGCTACAAGGGATTGGCATGGTATTAGGTGGAAATATTATTAAGCCGAATAAAGTATTTAATTTGAATTAAATATTGATTATGTTGTTGTTGATTCGAATAAACTATGTAGAATAGCGTCTGAATTAAATAATTAATAAATAAAATGCCTTTAGCAACTGATAAAAAGAAAGAGATTATTGAAAAACATAAAACATCCAATGATGACACTGGCTCTGCTAATGTCCAAATAGCTCTACTGTCTGAACAAATTGATACTCTTATGGGTCACTTTGAAAATCATAAAAAAGATCATCATTCAAGAAGAGGTCTTCTTATGATGGTTAATAAAAGAAGAAAACTTCTTGATTACATGAAAAATAAAAATCTTACAGCTTATAAAAAACTTATATCAGATCTAGGCTTGAGAAAATAATAATAGAACGAACTACATTCTGTAGTTCATAGATTTGAAAGGAAAAAATAATTGTGAGTGAAATATCAAAAAAGATCTTATTAGGAGATCAAGAAATACTAATTGAAACTGGGAAAATAGCTAGACAAGCAAATGGGTCAGTAATGATCACATGTGACGGAACAACAATATTAGCAACAGTAGCAGCAAGAAAAGAAGTAAAACCTAACCAAAACTTCTTTCCATTACAAGTTAATTACCAAGAGAAAACATACGCTGCTGGCAAGATACCTGGAGGCTTCTTTAAAAGAGAAGGGCGTCCTTCAGAAAAAGAAACACTTATCTCTAGATTAATTGATAGACCTTTAAGGCCATCATTTCCCAAAGGCTTCATGAATGAAGTCCAAGTGATCTTGACGGTAATGAGTCTAAATCCAGAAGTCCAAACCGATGTGATCGCTATGATTGGAGCATCTGCTGCTTTATCAATATCAGATCTTCCGTTTAATGGACCAATTGGTGGTGCTAGAGTTGGTTATATCAATGATAATTACGTTCTTAATCCTAGTCTATCGGCTATGGATGATTCTAAATTAAACTTAATGGTAGCTGGCTCAAAAGAAGCTATATTGATGGTGGAATCTGAAGCAAATGAATTGTCAGAAGAAATTATGCTTGGAGCTGTAATGTATGGACATGAACAAATGCAAACGGTTATCGATGTTATTCAAGAATTAAAAGACGAAGTAGGAAAAGAACAATGGCCTGTTGAAGAGATTGAAAAAGATGCTTCACTTGTGAAATTAGTAAATGATCTTGCTTTTGACAAAATTACATCTGCATACCAAGTTGCTGATAAGGTTGAAAGGCAAAAACAATTGGATGAAATAAGAAATCATGTTGATAGTGAAACTAATAATGATGATTCTGAATACGATGCATCTGATATTAAAGATGAAATTAAAGCCATAGAAAAATCAATCGTTCGCAATAGAATTTTAAATGGTGACCCAAGAATTGATGGCCGAGACACAACGACAGTTAGAAACATTGATGTAGAAGTTGATATCTTAGAAAGAACACATGGTTCTGCTTTGTTTACCAGAGGTGAAACACAAGCCATTGTAGTCGCTACATTAGGAACGGAAAGATACTCCCAAATAATCGATGCCCTAGAAGGTGAATACAAAGATAAATTTATGCTTCATTATAATTTCCCACCATATTCTGTTGGTGAAACAGGGTTTATTGGATCTCCAAAAAGAAGAGAAATTGGCCATGGTAAATTAGCAAGAAGGGCTCTTGAAGCAGTCTTACCTGATATGGCAACTTTTCCCTATACTATTCGCCTAGTCTCAGAAATAACAGAATCTAATGGATCTAGCTCAATGGCAACTGTGTGTGGATCTAGCTTGGCTTTAATGCAAGCTGGGGTGCCAATCAAGGCTGCTGTAGCTGGTATTGCTATGGGATTAGTAAAAGATGGAGATAAGTATCAAGTTTTAACAGATATTCTTGGTGATGAAGATCATTTAGGAGATATGGACTTTAAAGTTGCTGGTACAACTGAAGGCATAACTGCTTTACAAATGGATATAAAAATTGATGGAATAACAAAATCAATAATGGATGATGCTCTAGTACATGCTAAAACAGCAAGACTTCATATATTGGATAAAATGAATGCAGTTATTAATAAACCTTCGGATGAATATTCCAATTATGCTCCTTCAATAATTACTATTACTGTCGCAAAAGATAAAATTAGAGATGTGATTGGGAAAGGTGGAGCGACCATAAAATCACTGACAGAAATAACTGGTGCTCAAATTGATATCAATGATGATGGAATTGTAACCATTGCCTCTGTTGATAAATCATCTGGTCTATTAGCTAAAGAAAAAATTGAACTTTTAACGAAAGATGTAGAATTAAATACCATCTATGAAGGTAGAGTTGCAAAAATTATGGATTTTGGTGCTTTTGTAACAATA
>Ga0257121_1003096_pt1 | contig 11095 bp, 9 predicted proteins | sample SI106_100metaG_FD_190180 | JGI IMG/M metagenome (GOLD analysis project Ga0257121, IMG submission 190180) | Marine microbial communities from Saanich Inlet, British Columbia, Canada - SI106_100 | ecosystem: Environmental > Aquatic > Marine > Inlet | place: Canada: British Columbia | collected... | reverse complement strand
GTAATCAATTTGCCAAAACACAGCGGAGCTATTAAACATATTTGATGTTCCTAATTTATACTTTTGAATTACTGAGATAACTTCATCTTCATTGTAATTATTAATCAAGTGGGTTGCGAGAGGGTTCATATCATATTTATGTAATGTTGCCTGAAAAATATCTTTTTCAATAAAAGATGGTTCAATTGGTTTTGGAGCGATATAATTATAATCAACTATGGTATTGTCATTTGGATATAACATATAGTCACATTTGTTTTTTCTATCACATTTACCATATCTGTCATCAGCATAATGACCTGTTTCGGTTTCAACATATTTAACAAAGGTTTTTTTGCCACACTGTGGACAGTTAAATTTCTTACTTGATTTGTCAAAATGATATTTAAATTGTGTCATAAGTTTAAGTGTTCATCGGTTTATCGGTTTAAGTGCCTATATATAGGCACTAAACCTATGAATAACTAAACGGATAGTATTCCTAATTCATAAGGTTGTCTATTTCCATTCTGAATTAACCATCCTTCGTTTTTTGATTCCTTAATAAGCTGTTTTATTTTATTTTCTCCCTTTCCTTTATTTCCATTGAAGTTTTTATCAAGTTCTATTCTAATTTGATTTACTAACTCACTATGCTGAAACCTGTCCCCATTTTCAAACACCTTTTCTAATACTTGAAATTTATCTTCGCTGCTTAGATTTAAAACATCAAATCCTTTCTTCTTAGCCTTCATCTCAATGTCATAATCTTCAATTATTTTTGGTAACCCGTCATCTGTTATTTTAAAGGCAAAGGGCTTGAATGATTTGTTTCTGCAGAACCCTGCACTAACAATTGAAACATCATCATCATACTTATCAATCTGAACTGTAATAACTGTCTCAGCTTTGTTTGTCAGTTCAGTGCCTATATGTCCTCTTGCTTTGTCGCTTCCGGGGTTTTCGTGAAGAATAACCACGATGTGAATATTATATCTCTCAGTCCATTCCAATAGCTTAGAGGCCATATTGGTTGACTCTGCTTCATCATTTATTGAAGTTATTAAGTCTCTTATTCCATCAATAACAACAAACCCTAATTTGGGAGTATTCTCAATAGCGTGTTCAACGAGTTTCAACCTTTCAGATGGGCTTGATTTTCTTAATCCATAAGTGCTGAGGTTATTTGGAATATCAACGTCTATCTGTCTACATATACGCTTAACTGCCATTTGGACGTGGTATTTAGACTGTTCTGTATCAAAGTATAGAACTTGATTACAGTTCTCCTTTAGTGGGCCTCTGAGTTTATTTTGAAGAATTCCTTCACCAACAGCAGCAGAGACAGCCATATTGATAAAGAATGACTTTTTACTTTTAGCCTTTCCTTTCACCAAACTGAAATTTCCGTGTGTTCCAAGGATATTAAATTCATCTGAGCTATCGTCTTTTATTTCCCAAGCTATCTCGGGAGGGGGAATCACTTCTAACACATCTACCCTGCAGGATTCTAACTTTTTAAATAATTCGTTTGATGATTTGTTTAGTTCTGATTCGATTAAATCTTTAATGCTTTCTTTACTCATATTTGATTGCTCTTAATTAAATTTTGAGCTACAAAGATTATTGAGTAATAAATATTAAAGTTTGATGTGTTTGATGTGGTTTGATTAAAACCAATACATTTACTTTAAGTTATTAAATACCTCATCAATACTCTCCTTTAATGAAGGGTAATAACTCTTAGCATTAATTAAGTTATTTGCTTTAAGTAGAGTTCCTCTTTTAGAGTAAATTTTATTTGTTTTAGCTACAGCGGTTATGGTGAAATTAAAGAAGTATTCTCTAATTTTAGTTAATAGGTAATGAAAATTTCGATTGTCAATGTTTAAATGTATTTCTTTCTCAGATGTTAATGTTAAAATGGCTAAAAAGTCTTCAGGGCTAAAATCCTCTCTTAGAAATTCAATTTTTAAATTTAGTTGTGTTAAAAGTTGAAGAATACGCTTGTTTTTAATGGTAATGTATTTTGTATTTATGTCTTTTTTGAATCCCAATTTTTCTTCAAAAACCTTAATTAAATGAGAGTGAATACGAAATGAATAGCTGTTGTGTTGTTCTTTTGAATAGTAAACATTATTATCTATAGATAAATCTTTGACATAAAAAAAATCTCCCTCTTGATAAGGAAATGACAAATCCTTTATGAGATTATAATTATAACGAACATCATTTAATAATTCATTTTCATTTTTAAAGAAAACAAAATACTCACTTAGGATTTTATCAAGTTCTTTATTGGAGATAAAAAAACTTTGACTTAAACCTTCAATCTTTTCTCCATCATATAAATCTTTTAGATATTTAATTATTTCTTTAATCAAAAGACTGCTTTCATTCATTTAAGTCAAATTTTGTTATATGTATTAATACTGTAGTAGAAAATTGTTAAGTAATTATATATTTGTTAAAAATATGAAAATTAAGAATGTTATTTAACTCTTTAGACTTTGCAATATTCCTTCCAATAGTATTCTTACTTTATTGGTTTGTTGCACAAAAGAACCTAAAACTCCAAAATGCATTAATTGTTTTAGCAAGTTATATCTTCTATGGATGGTGGGATTGGAGATTCTTATCATTAATCATTTTTAGTACAGTAGTAGATTATTTAGTTGGACAGAAACTAAGAGTTGAAGAAAAACAATCCAAAAGAAAAGTATTACTATGGACAAGTATTCTTGTCAATCTTGGCTTTTTAGGATTCTTTAAATACTACAACTTCTTCTTGGAAAACTTTGTTGATGCCTTTAGTCTTTTTGGAATGCAGATTAATGCTAATAGTCTAAATATTATTCTTCCTGTCGGTATTAGCTTCTACACGTTCCAAACCTTAAGTTATACTATTGATGTTTATAAAAAGAAATTAGAGCCTACAAAAGACTTTATAGCCTTCTCTGCCTTTGTGTGCTTCTTTCCACAGCTTGTAGCAGGTCCTATTGAAAGAGCTACTAATTTACTTCCTCAATTCTATAAGAAAAGAACTTTTGAATACCACAAAGCAGTTGATGGGATTCGTCTAATTATGTGGGGGCTTGTTAAAAAAGTAGTAATTGCTGATTCAATTGCTCCTTCAGTTGATGATATTTTTTTAAATTATTATGGATACAATTCATCCATTTTACTTATGGGTGCTTTTTTATTTTCAATTCAGATTTATTGTGATTTTAGTGGTTATTCTATGATTGCAAGAGGTGTTGCAAGATTATTTGGATTTAAATTAATGGAAAATTTTAACTATCCATACTTTTCAAGAAATATAGGTGAATTTTGGAGAAGATGGCATATATCCTTAAGTACATGGTTCAGAGATTATTTATATATTCCAATAGGTGGAAGTAGAAGAGGAAAGTTAATAAATATCAGAAATGTATTTATTATATTTTTGGTAAGTGGTTTTTGGCATGGAGCTAATTGGACCTTTATTATTTGGGGTGGAATACATGCATTAGTTTTTGTTCCATCTTTAATTTTTGAAAACAACAGAAAATTTCAAGAAAATATAGCAGTTAATAAATTTTTACTGCCACCAATATCTGATATCTTACGAATTTTTACAACTTTTACTTTAGTTACCTTTTGTTGGGTTTTTTTTAGAGCAGACTCAATTGAAATAGCAATAAATTATATATCAAAAATATTATTTTCAGATTTTAAATTTATTTCATATTTAAACCCTTATGATAATTTGTCATTAAAAATAGAATTTTTTACTATTCTAATATTTATATTAATTGAATATTTATTTGCAACAAAAACAATAAATTTTTATTCAAAAAACAAAACACTTGCATTGTTTATTGATTCTTTTTTATTTGTTTTAATTACAGTTTTTACGCAAATTGGTACTGAACAAGCATTTATATACTTTCAATTTTGATGAAAAGATTTATTAAACATATAGTGATCTTAATCTTTTTTTACCTATCATTATTAGAGATAATTACTCGATCTTTTGAATTACTGGATCTATTAATACTATTGTAGATATAAGCGGTAATAGACTATACAAACCAAATTCTGATGGATTTTTCATTCGAGGTGGTATGAAAGAAATTAGAGCTAAATACAAAATCAACCCACAAGGTTTTAATAGTATTAAAGATTATTCTGAAATCAATAATAACAAATTAAAAATTGCAATTATTGGAGATTCCTATATTGAAGGATTTCAGGGAGATGTTTCAGAATCAATTGGAAGATTAATTGAAAAAGAAGCAAATAATACTATTGAAGTTCATGAGTATGGCATGTCTGGTTGGAATATAATTGACTATCAACTTTATTACACTCAATATGTTAAAAATAAATATGATGTAACTTTTATTTTAATGAGCAATGAAGATTTCAGACATATAGAACCAAGTTCTTTTGGTAAGGGAAATGAATCGACAAAAAATACTTTATTAAGAAAATTATATAATAAAACATTTTTCATTAGGTACTTAAATATGAACCATGGTTTAAAATCAAAATTAATAGAACTTTTTAGCTTTCCTAATTATAATAAAAATAGTTTATCTAATTCTTCATTTGAAATTAATAATACTACTTCTTATTTTGAAATTTTTGATTCATCATGTATAATTCTACATGAAAGTAAAAAATTAAATTTAGAAAATTTCAAAGCTTTGAAATTAAAAACATTAGAAATAGAGCATAAAATTTATCCAATTAATTTTGGTTTTGATTCTCATTGGAATGATAATGGAAGACAAAATGTAGCTTCAACAATTTATTATTTTTTAGTTGAAGAAAGTTTTCTCAAACCATAGGCATATCCTCCTCTTTCAGTTCTGCTATTTCTAAACCTCGTAAGTAGGTTAGACTAACATTTATAGATGAATGTCCCATAGCTTTCTGTAGCTTGGTTATTGAGCCTGTACGCTTAAAGATTTCTATCGCCCCCGAGTGTCTAAAAGAGTACAATGTTTGTCCTTGTTCAAGTAAGTTTGATTGTCTCTTAAAACGACTCCAAAGTGTCTTAAAATAGTCATCATTATATGCTTGAGGTTTATCTGAGAAGATATTATGATCTGATTCTCCTTTTATAAAAATATCTCTGATGTATGATGGCACAGGAACAATTCTATTCTTTCCTGATTTATTTCTGTTTCCTGATAAATGAATGTATTTTAGATTATCAGAAAAGTCAGACCAACTAAGTTCTCTTATCTCACGATGAGGTCTTAAAAGACAGCCATATGTCATTAAACAACACAGATATAGCTGATTGTTAAATAATTTAATCTCCTCAAGTATTTCATTGATATTATTATAAGGTTTGTGAAGTGTAGATTTTACCCTAATTCGTTTTATCAATTTAATTGGATTTTCTTTTAAACCTAATTCAAGAGCTTTATTAAATATTGAGTTTAAGTTCTTTCTAACGGAATTATAAGAACTACTATTTTTATAAAAACTTAAAGTCTTTATAATATCATGTTTAGAAACTGACGAGGATATCATATTATTAAGTAGTTTTTTATGAGCATATATTAATTCCCTTTTATAACTCTTTGAAAAATTATCATCTAACTTAACATTTAATGCCTGATTTAAAAGTTCTAAATCTGATCGTTTTCCTATAACTATTTTATTAGTTCTGTATTCAGTTATAACTCCTCCCTTATTTATGTAGCTATATATTTCAGCAGCTAATAATTTAGCCATATGTTTTCTCTGAATTATTGGATATGTATTTGGTTTTAAATTTGATTTAATTCTTTCACCATTATATAATCTATATCTTTTTTTATTTATGTAGAAATAGACAAATACTTTTTTATCGTTAGTGAAACCAATTTTTGGATAGTTGAATGTATTCATTTGACAGTTTATAGACAGTTAATATTTAATTAATGCCTAAACATCTGTAAATCAGTAGCTCAGCTGGATAGAGCATCTGCCTTCTAAGCAGAGGGTCACAGGTTCGAATCCTGTCGAGATCACAAAAACCTTACCATAATTGGTAGGGTTTTTTTGTAGTTAAGTATGTAATTATAATAATTCATTTTTTCAAGCTCCATTTTTATTGTTTTCATCGATTTTGATAAATTTTTAATATTATTTATGCAAAAAGAATATTATATATTTGCTTTATGTCAAAAAAGCCACCAAAAGGTAGATCATTAGCTGAGGTTAATCCAAATTTAGCTAAGCAGTGGCACCCTGATAATGAACAAACTGCAAAAGATGTTTTTCCTAAGACTGATAAAAAATATTTTTGGAAATGTCCTAAAGGTCATAAATGGGAAGCTTCAACTAAAAGTAGATCAAAAGGAAGTGACTGTACAGTTTGTAAGACTATTGCAATAACACATCCTCATTTAGCCGAAGAATGGCATCCAACTGAGAATGATGGCAAAACTGCATTTGAAGTAAAAGATAAAAGACATAAAAAATGGTGGTGGAAATGTTCTAAAGGTCATAAATGGGATGCTTCAACTATTAGTAGATTAAGTGGAAGTGACTGTACAGTTTGTAGGTCTATTGAAATAACACATCCTCATTTAGCCGAAGAATGGCATCCCACTTTTAATGGTGATAAAAAACCTGAAGACTTTACTGCTGGAAGTCATGAAAAAATATGGTGGAAATGTCGAGAAGATCCAAAAGCAGAAGAAGAAAAAGCAGATGATCACGTTTGGTATAGTGAAATTAAAATTAGAGCAATAGGAAACGAAAGTGGTTGTCCAATATGTGTTGGTAAAAAGGTTGTTCCCTCAAATTGCCTTGCAATAACACATCATCATTTAGAGAAACAATGGCATCCCACTTTTAATGGTGATAAAAAACCTGAAGACTATACTGCCGGAAGTCATGAAAAAATATGGTGGAAATGTCGAGAAGATCCAAAAGCAGATGATCACGTTTGGTATAGTGAAATTAAAAGTAGAACAAGAGGAAACAAAAGTGGTTGTCCAATATGTATAAATAGGAGAGAGTGGCCTGTTCCTTCAACTTCACTGAAAAAAACACATCCTAAATTAGCCAAAGAATGGCATCCTACTGAAAATATTTATAAAGAAACTGGACACTTTCCTATTGGAAAGTTAGAAGATTTATGGCGGCCATGTCTTTATGATGAAAATTATGAATGGAAAGTTACTATAAATGCTAGAGCTCGTTTATTAAAGCTTTATAGCCATTTCGATGATGATATAAATCCTTTTTTAGCAAAAGAATGGGAACCCACTAAAGATAAGAAACCTGAACACTTTACTGCTGGAAGTAATGAAAAAATATGGTGGAAATGTCGTAAAGGTCATAAATGGCCGGCTCTAATAAAGAGTAGAACTCGTACAGATAAACCAACGGGTTGCTTAGAATGTAACCCGAAATCAAAAGAGGAATTACAAATATTTTACGAACTTAAATCAATATGGAAAGATGCTGTAAATGGATATAAAGAAGAATTTGATAGCGGTGAATTTGATTTTTATATACCTAAATTATATTTAGTTATTGATTATGACGGAAATCGTTGGCACAATAAAAAGAATAATATTGAAAGGGATCGAACAAAAACAAACATATTTAAGCTTAATAAATATAATGTCTTCAGAATAAGAGAACAATCTAATGAATTTAAGCTTGATAATATTACTGATAACGATATAACAATCGATAAGTATCAAAAAAACAAGATAAAAACTATAGTTGATAGAGTTCTTTCAAATATAATGGAAATGTTCCCTAATGAATTAGATGCTAAGGAAATTACTAGGATTAATGAATACATAGCTAAGCCGGGATTAAGAAATTCTAAAAAATGTGATGAGGAGTTAAGACGAATATATGACTAAAAATTTAACGAAGATCAAGAGGATAATAAAAAACCTTGATAATCAATGATTTACAAGGTTTTTTGCGGAGAGGGAGGGATTCGAACCCCCGGTACATTGCTGTACGCTGGTTTTCAAGACCAGTGCATTCGACCACTCTGCCACCTCTCCAAAAGTGGTTTGCAAAAATAAAAATATTTTCAAAGCATAGATACTTTATTAAGTTTAATTATTGACTTACTTATATTACAATTTCTTAATTTCGCATATATAAGTATTCAATAAAAGTGATAAATAAATTTCTATATTTTCTAGTTTGGTTAATATCATCAATAAATTTATCGATTCTTTATTTTATCTTATACCCTATTTTTATAATCTTTAATTACATTTTTAGATATAGAAAAAAAATAGTTAATCAGAATATTCAAAATTCTCTTACCCTTATAAATCATAAAAAAAGAAAAGAAGTTGTAAAAGGTTTTTATAGATACTTTTTTAACTTATTGATTGAGATATTAAAAATGGCAAGTGTTAAAAAAGAATTCTATCATAATAGGATAAAAGTTATTAATTCAGAGGTTTTAGAAAATTATAGATTAGAAAACAAAACAATTATTTTAATGATGGGTCATCATAATAATTGGGAATGGGCAAGTCAGATTGTTTCAATAGTAGCTAAACAAGATTTTGTTGGTGTCTATAAAAAATTATCTAATAAATCTTTTGATAAATTAATGCTTAATATAAGAAGTAGATTTGGAGTTATATTAGTTGAAATGAAAGATAGTCTTAATTATATTTTTAATAATAAGGATTGTAAAATTATAGGATTAGCTTCTGATCAAAATCCTAATGTAAATTCTAAAACATATTGGACAGAATTCTTTAATCAACAAGTGCCCTATTCTACTGGCGCTGAAAAAATTGCTAGAAAGATGAATTATCCAGTGTTATTCTGTAATATGTCAAAAGTATCTAATGGATATTATTGTATTGAATTTGAAATACTTGAAGATGATCCTCAAAACTCAAAAGATGGTGATATAACAAATAAGTTTATTAAACGTTTAGAAGAAAAAATTATTGAAGAGCCAAATTCATATCTTTGGTCCCATAATAGATGGAAACACAAAAAATAAATACTGCTGTAGTAATTCTGAATTGGAATGGGATAGATTGGTTAAAAAAATTCTTACCAATAATCATTGATAAAAGCAATATTGCTAATATATATCTTGCAGATAATGCTTCAGATGATAGCTCAGTAGAATTTGTTAAAAATAATTTTCCAGCTGTGAATATTATTCAAAATTTATATAATGTTGGATTTGCAAAAGGGTATAATCAGGCTCTTAGTAAATTAACTGAAAAGTATTTTGTTCTGATCAATTCAGATATTGAGGTTACTAATAATTGGATTGAACCTATCATTAATTTAATGGAAGATGATGAGCTTATTTCAGCATGTCAACCTAAAATTTTAGATTATAATTATAAAGAAAAATTTGAGTACGCTGGTGCTAGTGGTGGATTTATCGATAATTTAGGATATCCTTTTTGTAGAGGAAGAATTTTTGATACCTTAGAAAATGATAGAAACCAATACAATGATATATCTGAAGTTTTTTGGGCTACAGGAGCTTGTTTGTTTGTTCGTTCTAAGCATTATAAAGAAGTAAATGGTTTTGATAATGATTTTTTTGCTCATCAAGAAGAAATTGATTTATGTTGGAGGCTAAAGAATAAAGGGTATAAAGTAATGGTTAATCCTCAATCAATAGTTTATCATGTAGGTGGAGGAACTTTGGATAGCTCCTCTGCTTTTAAGACATATTTAAATTTTAGAAATAATTTATATATGCTTTTTAAGAATCTTCCAGTAACTGATTTAATTAAGACAATATTTTTGAGATTAATACTTGATGGTATTGCTGGATTAAAATTTATAACAAAAAAAAGAGGATTAAGTCATGTTTTAGCTATTCTAAGAGCACATTTTGTTTTTTATCTAAACTTACCTCGTTTAATTTCAAAACGTCAGAAAATCAATCAATGTTCTAATTTAAGTGGCAAATATAATTTGAGTATATTATATAGATATTATTTTAAAGATCAGAAAACCTATTCAGAGCTTTAAAGATGCTAATGCTAGATTATACGATTCTAGTCCAAAACCACAAATTACAGATTTACAATTAACAGATAAGAGAGATGTTTTTCTAAACTCTTCTCTAGAATAGATATTAGTCATATGAACTTCAATAACATCAGTTGAAATTGAAGCAATTGCATCAGTTATTGCAACAGAGGTATGAGTATATCCACCCGCATTTAATAATATACAATCATAAGAAAAGCCAATTTCATGTAATTTATTAATTATCTCCCCTTCTATATTTGACTGATAATATTCAAGTTCTAATCTAGTAAAGTTATTTTTCAGTTCAATAAAATACTTTTCAAAAGAAATATTACCGTACATAGACTCTTCTCTTTTGCCTAATAAATTTAAATTTGGTCCATTAATAATAATAACTTTCATAAAGCAAATTTAAAGAAATGAGTTGGGAGAGTTCCATAAAAGAGTTTAAATATTATTTACAAATTGAACGTTCACTGGCGCCAAATTCAGTTCAAGCTTATATTAGAGATGTAAATAAGTTAGCCACATACTGTTCAAAAATTCATAAAACTGAAATATCAACTTCTATTTCTGATATTAGAGCTTTTATCTTTGAATTAAATGAAAATGACATTTCAGCTCGTTCACAAGCAAGAATAATTTCTGGAATTAAATCATTTTATAAATATTTAATTATTGAAGATTTTATAGCAAATGATCCAACAACATTAATTGATAATCCTAAAATAGGATTAAAACTACCAGATGTATTAAGTATTATTGAAATTGATATGATAATATCAGCAATAGATTTAAGTAGTAAGCATGGAGAAAGAAATAGAGCAATAATCGAAACCTTATATAGCTGTGGATTACGAGTAAGTGAATTAATAAATCTTAAGATAAGTAATATTCAATTTATTGAAGGATATCTTAAAGTTACTGGAAAGGGAAATAAAGAACGTCTTGCTCCTATTGGATCTAAAGCTATAAAGTATATGTCCTTATATATAAACGAAGTAAGAATACATCAAATAATTAAAAAAGATAATGAAGACTTTGTTTTCTTAAATAATAGAGGCAGTAAATTATCTAGAGTAATGATTTTTACTATAATTAAACAATTAGTTAAAATTGTAGGAAT
>Ga0257121_1003091_pt1 | contig 11108 bp, 9 predicted proteins | sample SI106_100metaG_FD_190180 | JGI IMG/M metagenome (GOLD analysis project Ga0257121, IMG submission 190180) | Marine microbial communities from Saanich Inlet, British Columbia, Canada - SI106_100 | ecosystem: Environmental > Aquatic > Marine > Inlet | place: Canada: British Columbia | collected... | reverse complement strand
TTGAAACTAGTAAAATAAAATTAAATGTTCTTAAATCAGAAAAAATTGTTGGCTTAAATTAGCTTGCTTCTGTTTTTTTTTTAATTGAGTTTTTTATTTCAGTCACATCATTTTTTTCCTCTACATTAATTTCCTCAGATTTGATGATTGTTTCTTCTGAGTTTAATGTAGTTTCATTGGACTTATTTTCTGCAAATTTAAGTTTTCTTATATTTTCTTGTTCATTTAAAATTCTTGTAAAATGATCTGCATGCTGAAGGTAATTTTCTGATAAAATTTTGTCTCCATTAGAAGAAGCTTCTCTAGCTAAATCGTTATATTTTTCAATTAATTTTGATGCATTATGGTTATTTCTGCCAGGGACTTTCCTTTTAAAATTTTCGTTGTTTGAGTAATTTGACCCAAACTTAGGTCTGTCACCGTTTCTTCTAAAATTATTTCTTCTAACGTTATTATTATTTCTAAATGTTACCATAAATTTATTTAATTATATCTTTGTACTAACAATGCATCGATCATTCTTTGCAAGATCTCTTAAAGTACTATTTATATAAAAACCTTCTTCATTTAATAATTTAATTACTTTATTTTTTTGATCAAAACCAATCTCTAAAATAAATTTGCCATTTTTTTTTACCAGTACAGACGATTTTTTTATTACTTTTCTGATTTCTGATAAACCGTCTAATCCACCATCCAATGCTAATTTTGGCTCAAACTTATAAACATCTCTATCCAAATATTTTAAATCACATCTTTTAATATAAGGGGGATTAGAAACAACTAAATCATATTTCCCTTGAGTAAATTTGTCAATATCTGATTTGTAAAATTTTGTTCTTGTCTCCACCTGTAGGTTTTTTGCGTTTATTTTACATATATCAAGAGTTTTTTTGCTAATATCTATTCCTGTTCCATAAAAATTTTTTCTTTCTTTTAAAATAGTTAAAAGGATACATCCAGATCCAACTCCAATATCTAATATATTTATTTTATTTTTGTGTTTAGTTAATTTAAGAATTTGCTCTATTACAACTTCTGTATCTGGTCTAGGTATAAGAGTATCTTTATTGACAAAAAAATCATTATTCCAAAAAAATTTTTTGTTTAAAAGATAGGCTATGGGTTTTCTAGTGGCGCGCTCTTTTATTAATTTTTTAAAATATTCTAAATTATTATTTTCTAAATTTTTATTATTATTTAAAATAATATACTCACGACTTTTACCCAACACTTTAGCCATTAAGACTTCTGTATCTAATTGCGCTGTTAGGATATATTCATCTTTTAAAATATTTGTACCTTCTAAAACTGCTGATTGAATATTCATTTAATTTAAACTGCTCAAACTATCTTCTTGTGCTTGTAATGTTAACGACTCAATCATTTCATCAAAAGCTTCTCCTTCTAAAAATTCTCCTAATCTATGAAGTGTTAAATTAATTCTATGATCAGTAACTCTCCCTTGAGGAAAATTATAAGTTCTAATTCTTTCAGATCTATCACCTGTTCCAATTTTTGTTTTTCTATCTTGTGATCTTTCTTGATCAATTCTTGATCTTTCTAATTCATATAACCTAGACCTTAAAATCTTCATACCTTTTGCTTTATTTTTATGTTGTGATTTTTCATCTTGCTGAGAAACAGACAGCCCAGTTGGAATATGTGTTATTCTTACCGCACTATCAGTTGTATTGACTGACTGACCGCCAGGTCCACCTGCTCTAAAAACATCTATTCTTAAGTCAGACTCATTTATTTTAAGATCAACTTCCTCAGCTTCTGGTAGCACTGCTACTGTTGCTGCAGATGTATGAACTCTTCCCTGAGTTTCTGTATCTGGTACTCGCTGGACTCTATGAACTCCACTTTCATATTTTAATGTTGAATATATGTTTGTCCCTTTTATACTTGCTATAACTTCTTTTAATCCTCCAGCATCACTTCTTGAGATTGATATTAATTCTAATGTCCATTTTTTTTTATGACTAACTTTTTCATACATTTTAAATAAGTCAGATGCGAATAAACTTGCTTCTAACCCTCCTGTTCCTGCTCTAATTTCTATGATTGCATTTTTTTTGTCTGCCTCATCTTTTGGAAGTAAAAATAATTTAAGTTTTTTTTCATTTAACTCATATTGAACTTTTAATTCTGATAGTTCCAGCTCTGCCATATCTTTTAATTCTTTATCTGCCGAATTATCATCTAAAATTTTTTTTAATTCTTTCTTATCATTTTCATAAGAAATATATTTTTTTGCATTTTCTATAATTTCATTAACATCAGAGTATTCTTTTGATTTTTCTGCAAATAACTTTTTATCAATTTCACCTGAAGATAAATCTTTTTCTAACGTTGAATGCTTTAAAATAAGCTCTTCTATTGTTTTTGTGGGTATCATTGATTTTTTTCTATTTCTGAAGCTTTTTTTTCAACTTCTGTCACAACTTTGTCTATTATTTCATTTGTTAAAACTTTTTTACTCTGAACTCCAGAAAGATAGAGCATATTATTGCCTTTACCACCACCTGTAATACCAACATCTGTTAATGCAGCTTCACCAGGACCATTAACCACACACCCTATTATCGACAGTGTTACAGGAGTTTTTATATGAGATAATTTTTCTTCTAAAACTTTAACTGTATCAATTACTTGAAAAGCTTGTCTAGCACACGAGGGACACGATATAATTTTTACTCCTCTATTTCTTAAACCTAATGACTTTAAAATCTCATTACCAATTTTAATCTCTTTTACTGGATCATCTGAAAGAGAAATTCTAATAGTATCTCCAATTCCATCTAAAAGTAATGATCCAAGCCCAATTGATGACTTAACGCTTCCTGACACAAAACTTCCAGCCTCTGTAATTCCAAGATGTAGTGGGTAGTCCATAACTTGTGAAAGTTGTCGATATGCAGCAATAGACAAAAAAACATCTGAAGATTTAACGCTAACTTTAAAATTAAAAAAATTTTGATCCTCTAAAATTTTTATATTTCTCAAAGCACTTTCAACCAGTGCTTCAGGACAAGGTTCTTTATAATTTTCAAGAATATCTTTTTCAAGTGAGCCTGAATTTACTCCAATTCTAATTGAACAATCATTATTTTTTGCAGCACTTAAAACATCGTGAATTTTATTTTTATCACCAATATTACCTGGATTTATTCTTAAACATTTAGCACCATTTTCAGCTGCTTCAATTGCCCGTTTATGGTGAAAATGAATATCAGCTACAACTGGTAATTTTACATTACGAGTTATTTCTTTTAATGCTTTTGATGACTCTTCGTCTGGACATGAAACTCTTACTATGTCTGCTCCCTCTTCATGAATTGCATTTATCTGATTAATTGTCGCTTTAACGTTGGTGGTTAAAGTATTTGTCATTGATTGTACCGAAATTGGATTATCCCCTCCAATTTTCACATCTCCAACATTTATTACTTTGGTTTTTTTTCGATTAATATTTCTGAAAGGTCTGAGACTCATAAATTTAGTCTAATTTAAATTCTTTATGTAGTACAGCTATAGCTTTTTTAACCTGTTTTGTAGAAACTAAAACTGAAATTTTTATTTCAGATGTCGAGATTACTAAAATATTTATTTTTTTTGAGGCTAAAGCTTGAAACATTCGATAAGTTATTCCAGGTGTTGTTATCATTCCAACACCAATAATTGATACTTTAGACACACCTTTATCAAAAGATAGTTTTTTATATGATATTTTTTTATTTTGTTTTATAAATTTTTCTGTTTTTTTCAAATCATCAGATTTAATTGTAAATGTAAGATCTGTTTCTTTTCCATTAAGAGAAATGTTTTGAACAACCATATCTACATTTATTAAATTTTCAGAAAGAGGCTTAAATATAGATGCTGCAACCCCTGGTCTATCTTTAACTCCTTCAATTGTAATTTTTGCATCGTTTTTTGTTGAAGAAATTCCAGTAATAATTTGATCACTAAAAGCTTTAGAGGAATTTGTGATCAAAGTTCCAGGTTTTGAAACAAATGAGGATTTAACTTGAATATCTATTTTGCTCAATTTTGCATCTTGTACTGAAGTAGGTTGCATAACTTTAGATCCTAGTGACGCCATTTCCAACATTTCATCATAAAATATTTTTTTGATTTTTTTTGCATTTTTGTATTGTCTAGGATCAGTAGTATAAACACCATCAACATCAGTATAAATAATACATTCATCTGCTTTTAAAAATTTAGCTAACATTATTGCTGTAGCATCTGAGCCACTTCTTCCAATAGTTGTTAATCTAAATTTATTATTTATACCTTGAAACCCAGTGATAACTGGGATACCACCACTTTTAAGATAGTTTTGCAGTTCTTTTGAAACTACTTTATTAATTCTTGCAGCTGAATAAGGACCTTCTGTTATAATCGGAATTTGCCAAGATAGCCAAGATCTAGATTTAAATCCAATATGATTTAATCTTCCAGCTATTAAGGCACAGGAAACTTGTTCACCCGTAGAAACCAATGTATCATATTCTGCTTTATCAAAATTGTTACTAATTAGTTTAGATTTATTAACAAGTTCGGTAGTAACACCATTCATAGCAGAAGAAACTACTATTACTTTATTGCTCCTCTTTCTATAAGAAGCAATAATTTTACATACTTTTTTAATTCTATCGATACTTCCTACAGAAGTTCCACCAAACTTTAAAACAACAGTTTTCATTGATATATTTTATTTATTATAATTTAATAAACAATTGATAAAATACATCTTAGTTGTTATGTCAACTAATTATCTATTATGAATAGTGTAAATAAAAAAGAAATTGAAAAATTTTCAAAAATGGCGGCTGAATGGTGGGATCCAAGTGGTAAATTTAAACCACTTCATAAATTTAACCCTATTAGAATTAAATATATAAAAGAAAATATTATTAGTAATTTCAAATTAAAAGTTAAAAAAAAACCTTTAGAAAAAATCAATATATTGGATATTGGGTGTGGTGGTGGACTTTTGTCTGAGCCAATGACAAGATTAGGTGCTACCGTAACTGGAATAGATGCATCAAATAAAAATATTAATATTGCTAAATTACATGCAAAAAAAAATAAACTTAAAATAAATTATCTATGTTCATCTCCTGAGAATCTTAAAATTAAAAAAAAATTTGATGTAATTTTAAATATGGAAATAATTGAGCATGTAGAGGATATTAATTTTTTTATAAGTTCTTGTTCTAAACTTCTTAAAAAAAATGGTTTAATGTTTATTGCCACTCTTAACAAAACATTAAAATCATATGTATTTGCAATTATTGGTGCTGAATATGTATTGAGATGGCTACCAATAGGAACTCATGATTGGGAAAAATTTGTAAGACCTGAAGATCTTAGAAAAATTTTGAGTAAAAATAATTTGATATTAGACAAGTTGGATGGGATGAATTTTAATATAATTAAAGATGAGTGGAGTGTTTCAACAGACACCTCAATTAACTATATTGCAAAGTTTATTAAAGTCTAATTATCTTTATCCTCTACCCAAGGTATCATTTGGGTATCAATGCCCTCTTCTTTTAATTCGAGAAGATCTTTCTTGGAAGCATTTCCATAAATCCCTTTGGAATTTTTTTTTTGATCATAATGTATAGATCGCGCTTCATATGCAAAGTTTTCACCAACATACTTAAAATTATCTTTAATAAATTTTTGGTAACTTTTAATAGTTTTTTTTACATTTTCATATTTGCTCGATTGTAAACTATTTTTTGAATCTTTTTTATTATTCATCAACCCTGGTGCCATAAGAGTTTTATCTACTTTTATAGAATTGCAAATATGGCAAGCCAATAATTTTTTTTTTTTTAATTTTTCAAACTCTTTAGATGAAGCAAACCAACTATCAAAAGTTATTTCACAATCATTGCATACTAATTTGTATTTTATCATGTTATTAAATTAATAATTATCATAAAATTTTCAATATACTTAACTTCTGTAATCTGCATTAATGTCTATGTATTTTTTTGTAAAGTCCATTGTATAAACAGTAAAATTTTTTTTTCCTGTGAAAATCTCAATATCTAGATCGATATAATTACTTTTCATATACTCAGAAGTTTTTGTTTCATCATAGCTTTGATATAATTTTCCACCTTGAACTATTTTAAAATCTCCAAATTTGATTGATAGTTTTTTTAAATTAATATTTGGACCAGCTTTACCAATTGCCATTATAACTCTTCCCCAATTAGGATCTTCACCTGCAATTGCAGTTTTAACAAGAGGTGAGTTAGCAATTGAAAAAGCAATTTGCTTGGCTTCTATCTCTGTTTTACAATTTTTAACGTTTATTGTTACAAACTTTGAGGATCCTTCTCCATCTGAAACTACTCTTTTAGCTAAATTTAATAAAACACTATTTAAAGCTTTATCAAAAGCTTGAATTTTTTTGTCATTAAAATTTTTAATTTGAACATTATTTGCTTTACCGGTTGAAAAAATGGTTGCCATATCATTAGTGCTTGTATCTCCATCACACGTGATAGCATTAAAAGTCGTCGAGATATTTTTTTTTAGTAATTTATTTAAAATATCATTTGATAATTTTGCGTCTGTAAAAATATAAGCTAATGTAGTTGCCATATTTGGATGAATCATTCCTGAGCCCTTTGCTATTCCATAAATCTTTATTTTTTTATTTCCAATAGTACATATTTCCATTGCTAACTTGGGCTTAGTGTCTGTTGTCATAATTCCAAGTCCTGCTTTCATCCAAATAAATTTATTTTGGGTATATTTAATTTTATTAATTAAATTGGGAATTTGATGAAAAATTTTTTCATAAGGAAAAAGCTCACCAATAGTTCCTGTACACCCAAACATAATTTCCTTTGAAGAAATTTTTTTAGGGATATCCTCATCTTGCTCTTGTTTTTTGGTCAGTCCAGTTGAAACAATTTCAGACAATTTTTTAAGACTTTCATAGCCTTGTTTGCCCGTAAAAGCGTTTGCATTTCGTGTATTAACTAAAAGTGAATATATCTTTTTACTATTTTGATTCAAATTCCATTTAATATTTTCTGATACTATTTTTGACTGAGTATAAACGGAAGCATGATTTGCCCCATCTCTAAAATAGAACATCGATAGATCATCTCGGTTATCATTGTATAAATTTGCGCTTAAAACAGAAATTGACAAACCATCAATATGATCTAGGTCTTGAAAATCAATCATTCTAGCATTTTTTGATTTTGAAGATAAAAAATTTGATAAATTAATTCCCATAGTATTTAAAATAATTATTTAATTCATATATTAAACAATATAAGTAAACAATAAATCAAATACTCATGTTTAATCCATTAAATCTCATTTCAAAATTTATCAAATCTAGCAATCAAAAAGAGCTTGAAAGAATAGGTAAGATTGTAAAAAAAATCAAATCACTTGAAGATGAGTTTAAAAAACTTGATGACTTAGATTTTCCAAAAAAAACACAAGAATACAAGGATCGAATAAAACAAGGAAAAACTTTGGATGAAATTTTACCAGAGGCATTTGCATTAGTAAGAGAAGCATCAAAAAGAGCACGAAATGAAAGACACTTTGATGTTCAAATAATTGGTGGAGTTGTGCTACACGAAGGCAAAATTGCTGAGATGAGAACGGGGGAAGGAAAAACTCTCACAATTACTCTAGCCGCATACTTAAATGCGCTTCTTGAAAAAGGAGTTCATATTGTGACTGTCAATGACTATCTTGCTAAAAGAGATTCTATTGAAATGGGTCAAATCTATAATTTTTTAGGTTTATCTTCAGGCTATATAAATAATGATCAAAATGATGTGGAACGTAAAAAAAATTATAACTGTGATATTACGTATGCAACAAACAGTGAATTAGGATTTGATTACTTGAGAGACAATATGAAGTTTTCAGAAAAAGAAATGGTTCAAAGAGAACGCGCATTTTCTATAGTTGATGAAATAGACTCGTGTCTGATAGATGAGGCTAGAACCCCTCTGGTTATTTCAGGTTCGACTGAAGACAAAACAGCTCAATATATTGCAACAGATAAATTAATTAAATTTTTAAATAGTGGTGACTATGAAATAGATGAAAAAGAAAAAAGTATTCTTTTAACAAATGATGGAATTAATAATGTGGAGAAACTTTTTTCTAATGCAGGGGTTTTGAAAAATAACAATTTCTATGACCCAGAAAATTTACATTTGGTTCACCACGTTAATCAAGCTCTAAGAGCTAATCATTTATTTGAAAAAGGTAAAGATTATATTGTTAAAGACAAGAGTTTAAAAATTATAGATGAATTAACTGGTAGAATACTTGAGGGTAGAAGATTTGGTGATGGGTTGCATCAAGCTTTAGAGGCAAAAGAAAAAATTGATATTCAGGCAGAGAATCAAACTTTAGCCTCTATAACATACCAAAATTATTTCAAACTTTACAAAAAAATATCTGGATGTACTGGTACAGCTGCAACTGAGGCTGAAGAATTTTTTGAAATTTATAATTTAACTGTTGTAATTATTCCAACTAATAACGAAATGATTAGAAAAGATTACAATGATCAAATTTTTAGAACAGAAAATGAAAAAAATAATTCAATCATTAAAAAAATAGTTGATCTTCATGAAATAGGCCAACCAACTTTAATTTTTACATCTAGCATTAACAAATCCGAAATTTATTCAACTTTATTAAAGAAAAGAAATATTAAACATATTGTTTTAAATGCTAAAAATCATGAAAATGAAGCAGAAATAATTGCTAATGCTGGTAAAGAAAAATCAGTAATCATTACTACTAGTATTTCTGGAAGAGGTGTGGACATTCAACTTGGTGGTAAAAAAGGATCTATCCCAAAAGATCAACTTAAAATTGATAAAGATAAAATTAAATCTTTGGGTGGGTTGTTTGTGATTGGAACTGAAAGAATGGAGTCACGAAGAGTTGACAATCAGGCAAGAGGAAGAGCTGGAAGACAAGGTGATGAAGGAAGTTCTATATTTTATGTAAGTCTCGAAGATGATTTGATGAGAATTTTTGGCTCAGAGTCTATGAATAAAATGTTAGAAAAATTAGGACTTAAAGATGGAGAAAGTATTGATCATCCTTGGATAAATAAGGCTCTAGAAAGAGCTCAACAAAAAGTCGAGGCAAGAAACTTTGATATTAGAAAAACTTTAATTAAATTTGATAATGTTTTGAACGACCAAAGACACGTTATATTTTCTCAAAGAAAAAATGCGATGAACAGTCAAAATATATTTGACTATTCGGATGAGTTCTTAAAAGAAATAATTCAAGATATCATTAAATTAAAAATTCAAAATTTATCCAATCCTAAGAGCAATGAATTTAGTAATCGACTTAAACAGATTGTTGGTAAAAGTTTTGAGGAGTCAGAATTAAAAGAATTAATTTCGGCAAAAGATGAAGCAATAAAAGAAAAAATTATTAATAAATTTTCAGAATCTAGACAGGAGAGAATTAAACTTTTGGGGGAAGATCACGCAAAAGAGATTGAAAAAAGAATATTTCTCCAGTCAATAGATCTAAATTGGAAATCTCACATTCAATATCTAGAACAATTAAGACAGGTAATTGGACTTAGATCTTACGGACAACGAGATCCTTTGAATGAGTACAAAAAAGAAGCTTTTGATCTATTTTCTAATCTTTTGGATAAATTGAAATTAGATTTTGTAACTATTTTAATGAATTTAAAAGTTGTTACAGAACAGCAAAAAGAAAATAAACAATCAATGGTAGATCAAATTAAAAGTGGGAAAAAAATTGGCAGAAACGAACCCTGTTCATGTGGATCTGGAAAAAAATTTAAACATTGTTGTGGAACTTTATAAAAAGCTAAAATAGACTGAAAGCAACAAATAATAAAACTATAACCAAAAATGCTGAGCCCAACAGAGTCTTTTTAGATTTTAAAATTTTATCAAAATTATTAAATTTAACTGTGAGCGTACTTAAGTCCTCAGAGTTACTTACAAAACCTTTGTTTCTTCCAATTTTTAAAAATTTATTTTTTCTTTCATTCATTATTTCTTCAGAAGAAAAATCTTTAAAGTAATTTAAATTTTTAAATATAGAAGTCCTTAAGCTTTCTAGTATTTTATCTCTATCTCTATGAGCTCCTCCTAGTGGCTCAGGTATTACCTCATCGATAACCTTTAATTCTAATAAATCTTTAGCTGAAAGTTTCATCGCTTTTGCGGCATCAAGCATTTTTTTGGGATCTCTCCACAAAATAGTTGCACACCCTTCTGGAGAAATTACTGAATAAATTGCATTTTCTAACATAATTACTTTATTAGATGATGCTAATGCTATTGCTCCACCAGAGCCCCCTTCTCCAATGATAATTGCTAGGGTTGGCACTTTAAGCTCCATGCAACACTCAATTGATTTAGCAATTGCCTCTGCTTGACCTCTCTCCTCTGCTCCAACACCTGGATATGCTCCTGGTGTGTCTATAAATGATATTATTGGAATATTAAATTTATTTGCCAAATTCATTAATCGAATTGTTTTACGATAACCTTCAGGCCTCATCATTCCAAAATTTCTTTCAATTCTACTCTCTAAATTTTCGCCTTTTTCTTGACCGATTACCAAAACTGAATCGCCATTGAATTTTGCAAATCCAGTTAAAACTGATTTATCCTCACCATAATAACGATCTCCTGATAAAGAAATGAAATCATCAAATAAATTATCAATAAAAAATTTTGCTTTTGGTCTATCTTCATGACGCGCAACCATTGTAGTTTGCCAAGGATCAAGGTTTGAATAAATATCTCTTAATTTTTCATCAAGCTCAGTCTGCGTACTAGATATTTTTTGAGTATCTACTTCAGTAAGACCTTCTTGATTATATGGATTTTTTAATTTTTCTATTTCTATTTCTAAATTTTTAATATCAGTTTCAAAATTTAAATAATTTTTCATATGAATAATTTTAATTATTAATTAATTATCAAAAAAGGCAATAAAATGTTTTAAATAATTAATATTTGACTTAATTCTATTAACAAGTAGTCTTCTTTCATATCGGGAGAGACTAAGCG
>Ga0257121_1003086_pt1 | contig 11114 bp, 6 predicted proteins | sample SI106_100metaG_FD_190180 | JGI IMG/M metagenome (GOLD analysis project Ga0257121, IMG submission 190180) | Marine microbial communities from Saanich Inlet, British Columbia, Canada - SI106_100 | ecosystem: Environmental > Aquatic > Marine > Inlet | place: Canada: British Columbia | collected... | reverse complement strand
TTTGGACGCACTGCTGCTGTGTGGGATGCAGGAGGGGCTGATAATAACTGGTCGACAGCTGCGAACTGGAATATAGATACAGTACCAACTGCAAATGAAATTGTCGTCTTTGATGCAACAGGACAAAGTGATAGCACTATTGATAGTAGTTTTGTGACAACTATTGCAGGACTTAAGATCGGTGCTGCATTTACAGGAACAGTAACCCTTGGTGTTCCTCTTGGAATTTCTGGATCACTGGTACTTAGCGGAGGAACGCTAGATGTCTCTGCTAGTAATTATGATCTGACAATAACAGGAGACTTCGACCAACGTGCAGCCGCAACCTTTACCGCTCGGTCTGGAACTGTGTATATGACAGGAACAGGAGACACACTGACACTCTCTGGAAGTAGTGCGTTTAATAACCTAACTCTTGATAGTGGCCTTGTTGGATATTGGAAGTTTGATGAAGGAACAGGAACCGAAGCACGCGATAGCTCCAGGAATGCAAACCACGGAACACTCACAAACATGGTTCCTGGGGATGACTGGGTAGATATCAGTGCAGGAACAGGAACCACGAACTTCTGGAATCCGTATGTTTTGGACTTTGATGGAACGAATGATTATGTAAGAGTGACAAGAACAACCGAATTGGAGCCAGCTAATGAAATTACAATTGCATATTGGATGAATTCAACAGACACAACTGCTTCACATATAGTTAGCAAACTCTCAGGTTCCACTGGATACGTCTCTTATATTGGCGATGGGACCCACTATTTTGTTGTTAGGGGGCTAACAGGTATTTCCACAACATCTAGTCAGGCACCTGCTGGTTCATGGGAGCACGTTGTTAATACTTATGATGGGTCTAATTTGCATATGTACATTGATGGGGTTTTGAAAGCTAATCCCGCATCCACCGGCACAATTAGTCATGCTACATCAACTGATCTGATTATTGGCGCAAATGCACGTATCTCTCAGTATTGGGACGGACTCCTCGACGACGTTCGCATCTACGACCGTGCACTCGGTGCATCAGAGGTAGCAGCCTTGGCCTCTGGAAGTTCTGGAGGTGGAAGTGGACGATATGTTCTTGGAGCAGCGCTCGACGTAAATGGAGACTTGGGCTTGTATGACAGTACACTGGATGTAAGCACAAGTAACTATGGGGTGAATTTGGCAGGAAACTTGATGAACAGTGGAGACTTCACAAAGAGAAGTGGAACCGTAACGCTCGATGGAACAAGTCAGACATTGAGTGGATCTACAGTGTTTAATAACCTGACAAAGATGGTAGGTAGTGCAGATACATTGAGTTTGGACTGGACTGCTAGACAGAGTGCATCTGGAACACTTTCTTTGATGGGTGCTTTAAGTAATCTCTTGAGCCTTCGAAGTACGAATACAGGAAGTGGATGGAATGTCCTTCTTGATGGTGATGCTGGTGTACAGAACCTCAGTTACTTGGATGTTAAAGATAGTGATGCCTCTGGTGGTGCAGCTCTTGCAGCAGGGCTGACAAGTACAGATAGTGGGAATAATACCAATTGGGTCTTTCCCTCATCAAGTACCAGTGGTGGGGCTGGTGCTCGATCTACTACCCTACGTATCCGTGCCGCTGGCGCGGAAGATGCTGCTATTACAAGTACACCAGTAACTGTATCAACAATTACTGAAGAATCTCCTGATATTTCTGCAGCACCAATAGTCGAAGCTCCAGAAGTAACTACAACAACTCCGGAACCTGCACCATTTGCCGCTGCACCAAAAGAGGCAGAGTTTCCATCAGAAAGAGAGATCCGCACTGCTATGAACAAAAAGATACGCTCAATTCTAAAAGACGTAGAACTAGAACCACTACAGTGGGAGAAGATTAGTAGAATCGCTGTTATAGAAGAAAAGAAAGAAGCTCTAGATCAAGAATTAACAGAAACAAAAGAGGTGCGCATAGAAGAGCTCCAAAAAGAAATAGAGACTATTGTATTTAGCAATCCCCTTCTACAGATCGGTGATGCTCTTACCTTTGTACAGAATTATGTCACCTCTGTGACCACAGGCATAGGGACAATAGTCTCACCTGCAACTAATATAGCACGTGCAACAGATGCTGTAGCTCAGCAGATCATTGCTGATATAGGACTCGTACAGAACATAGTTCTTGATTCAGGCTCTCGTGCTATTGCTAGTATAGAACGTACAGTAGCCTCTGCTACACAAATAGCTATTAATACTAAGCGTACTGTAAGTACCATTGCACTTCGTACAACCAACACTTTACGTACTACATCCATCGCATTTATAGACACCGTAATAGAAAGTGTTCCTCGCCTAGAAAACATAGGCAAGAACATTGCACTCAAGATACGTACACAAGAAGAAACAGTTGAAGACTTACGAAACACGTTTGTGCATGAGACACAACAATCTGTTTCACAGTCATTTGATATAATGAACTCCTCTATTGCAGCAGTCCATGACAGTCAGCAAAGGAAAAAAGATAAGCGCATAGGAGCGATGCGTAATACTGCACAGCAATTGGAAGATGCTAGCATAATCATTGGGCAGAACATTGGTACAGCAACAGAGCATAGTATGCAGATTGCAAGCAATACAGTAAATGCAGTTGGAAGCGGCATACATAAAACTACGAACTCTATAGCACGTAGCTCAATTGCATTACAAGATATCATGTACAAAACTAGCAATAGTGCCAAAGAAAATGCGAATTACATTGCATGGCAAATCGGAGAAGAAATCATGAGACCTTCCGCACCAGCGCCTGAACTACCAGAACCAAAGGTGTACCGAACACAGGTAAAACAAGAGAATAATCAATTCCTCATTGCGACATTGCACATGAGCATCTTTGATCACATTGGCGAACCAATGAGAAATACACCTGTTGTACTGTTCTCAGAACCAAAGGTATCAGTAACGAACAATGAGGGTATTGCAACATTCCATAATGTGGAAACTGGTAAGCATACTCTTAAAATTCAGATAGATGATGTCACCATTAAGGAGCAAACACTCATTATAGAACCACCTTCAGGAATAAATGTAGAAGAACTAGAGGGTATAGATATTATCCTTCCGGTTATGCAAATCCTTCTAGATGATCCTACACATGGGGCAGCTCCTAGCACTCGAGGATGGGCGTTTATCATAATTATTGCGAGCATCATTATTGGTAATGCTGTCATGGGATACTTTGCAGTCTTCTATATCTGGAAGAAGAGAATTAAATAATAAACGTGAACACTACTGGGGAATGTTCTCTTCCTCTAATTCCTCTAATTCCTCTAACTCTTCTACCTCTTCTGCTTCTTCTGGATCTTCTGCTTCTTCTGGATCTTCTGCTTTTTCCTGATCCTTCTTTTCTTGTTCAAAGCGCTGTTTTTCTTTTTGCTCATTCCATACACGAAATTCCTCATGATAACTTGTTATCTCTTCATCGTTCATGCCAATAAAAAAATGAGTAGAACCAGAGGCTGTCTGCATAGCTTCACCTTCACCATACATCGCATCAATACGAAGCAGGTACGGGGTAGGGGTCCAATCCACATCTGAGTTAATGGAAAATCTTGCAACCATAGCACCAGACTCGGTAATGATAGTTGTTCGCCCAAGTGGCATCCGTCGTTCATCTGGTGAAAACCATGTTGCTTGTACCTTGGTTCCTTCTAGAACCTCTGCAAACTGCACTGCTCCCACTAATGTATGATCTGTTGTATCAAATTTTTCGGTAAATTCAAGGGCATCTAAAGAGGTTTCCAATGTTCCAACACTCATACCAATAAATTGTATCACTGGTTTTTGCTCTGCAGACATGCACGCTGTAAGAAAAAGTGGTAGCAGGAAAAGGATTTTTTTCATGGCGCTATACTACTCTAAAATTCATAAAAACAAAAACACCCACCTCTTGCGAAGGTGAGTGTTTAAGATTACGCGACAAGATCTTATTGCGAAATATTATTTTCTGCGCTTTGTAGCTTTACGCTTTGTAGCCTTACGCTTTGTAGCTGTCTTCTTCTTAGCTACCTTACGAGCTGGCTTACGCTTTGTTGCTTTTTTCTTTGCAACCTTACGCTTAGCTGGCTTCTTAGCAGCTGTCTTACGCTTAACTGCTTTCTTAGCTGGCTTACGCTTTGTTGCTTTTTTCTTTGCAACCTTACGCTTAGCTGGCTTCTTAGCAGCTGTCTTACGCTTAACAGCTTTCTTAGCTGGCTTGCGCTTTGTAGCTGTCTTACGCTTCGCTGGCTTTTTCTTCTTTGTAGCCGTCTTACGCTTAACTGCTTTGCGGGCTGGCTTACGCTTAGCAACTTTCTTAGCTGCTTTACGCTTTGCTGGCTTACGCTTTGTTGCCTTTTTCTTAACTGGCATAGCACGAATGGGTAATAAATAGAAAGGGTTACGTACAATGTTACGGTGTTTATAAAAGGGGGTGAAGTGTATTGCTAAAGCGTAATTATAAAATTGTGTTTTTGTGTACTTACGAATTTTTCTTCTTTTTTAGACTTTTTGTGTATGAACAGAGAAAAAAAGCGTGTAGTAAGTGGGCAGAAAAAAAGTGTAAAAAAAGTAAAAAATGTGTTCAACTTTTTGCGCATATTCTTACCAAATAGATGAAATATGGTTTTTATTTTAAAAATAGCATTTATATAACGATGTCATGCCATGTTTGTTACGCACGAAATGTGTGTCCCATTTTAATTTTTTTTGTTTCTAAATATTTTTTCTGTCTTTCATTTTTTACTTCGGTTACAAGTGGAACAAGTTCTGTTAAATGCAAACCGTACCCTTCGAGTCCTACAACTTTTTTTGGATTGTTTGTGAGCAGTCTCATGTGTCCGACGTCACAATCTTTTAAAATCTGCGCACCGATACCATACGTACGAAGGTCCATAGGAAAACCAAGATGCTCGTTTGCTTCTACAGTATCCATTCCTTCTTCCTGAAGTTTGTATGCTTTGATCTTATTGCTTAACCCGATCCCCCTACCCTCCTGTCGCATATACACGATAACACCAGTTCCCTCTGTTGCTACTTGCTGCATTGCACTTTCAAGTTGATCACCACAGTCACAATGCAAACTACCAAATGCATCACCTGTTAAACATTCGGAGTGTACACGAACAAGTGCCGGCTTCATCGGATCTATTTCTCCTTTTACGAGTGCAACGTGCTCTTCATTTTTTAGCGTATCTTTATACACACGAATATTCCACGTTCCTGTTGTAGTTTCCAAAACCGACTCTGCAATATTTCGAACAAATGTTTCGTTTTTTCTGCGGTATGCAATGAGGTCTTCGATTGCAATCATTGGAATGTTGTGTTCTTTGGAAAAATCTTTTATAGCAGGGAGTCGCATCATCGTTCCGTTCTCGTGCATGAGCTCTGAGATCACAGCACCCTCACGTAACCCTGCAAGTCGTGCAAGGTCTACAGAGGCCTCTGTGTGTCCAGCACGTACTAACACTCCACCGTTCTGTGCGCGCAATGGAAATACATGTCCTGGTTTTGCAAGATCTTGTGGTCTAGCTGCGCAGTTTATAGCGACCTTTACTGTTTGTGCTCTGTCTTTTGCAGATATACCAGTCGTCACCCCTTCAACCGCTTCGATACTCACGGTAAATGGTGTCTCTCTACTCGATGTATTTTGCGCAACCATCGGTGGGAGTTCCAGCTGGTCTGCAACAATGTTACTCAAAGACAAGCATACAATTCCTCCCGTGTGACGAATAAGAAATGCCATCTGCTCTTCTGTTATATGTTCAGCTGCTATGACTAAGTCACCTTCGTTCTCCCTCTGTTCGTCATCAACCACAATAATCATCTGACCATTGCGTAAAGAATCTATGCTTTCTGTGATAGAAGAAAAATGACTCATACACAGAAATTATAGGACTTTCACCTTAGTCATACTGAAAAAACCGTACTTATTTACTTCTCTAGTCGCACAGAGAAGCTCTGCTGAGCCCCTTTTGGTGCCTTTCGTCCTACAGCGATATAATACGTTCCTGCTGGGTAATCGTAGCTCTTATTGCATTCAGGACCTGTGAAACTCGATAGGTCTACATCATTCATTACATAGATAATACATCGCAATTCTGTAGGATTGCTCATAACGAACTTCATCTTTTGTTCGCTTATGACGGTAAACTTGTACCAGTCTTCCATATCGACAGCTGTCAGTATTCCTTCTTTTAGCCCATTAACAGAGAGATTGATAGCTTCGCTGAATCCATCATTTCCATCTCCACCTGTTTCTGTAGCTTCTACACTAAATGTAGTGTCTTTTACAGAAGGGAAGATCTGCAACTGATACTCACCTGGGTTTAGCGTTGCTGTAATGAAGCAAGAGTTTCCACTCTGGAACCCGAGGAAATACTCGTCAGCGAATCCAGACTCATCGGTTAGGTACAATCGGCAGACAATCTTACCTGGCTGACCAGACTGCAAACTCGTTGTTATAGATACTGTCTTCTCTGAATCGATATCGAAGTAGTACGACTTTGACTGCTTTTGTGTAAACCCACCATCATACTGAAATGGGAAGCTTGCCTGAATTGTACTTGGATTAGTGCTCGCAACACTACTCGAAGAGCTGTCACCATCTTGTAATGATGCATCACTACTGTTTGAGTCGTCTGAACTTGCTTCGCTACTACTATTTGACTCCTCCTCTATCCTCTTTCTTTCTTCTGCAAGATCTACACGAAGAGCGTTGTAGATGTATGCAGCAGCCTCTCCTCTTGTGAGCATCATATCTGGATGGAACTTCGAACCACTTTGCCCTGGTATTGGAAGAATTCCCTTTAAGTATGCCGTGATCAGATATTTTGTGTACCAAGCAGAGACCGAAACGTCCACAAACTTTACAAGGTCGCGGTCAGACTCTGTTACCTCGTCTACAGGAATGTCGAATACCTGTGTAATCATTTTGAGTGCTTCTACTCTATTTACTGCAACATCTGGCCTGAATGTTCCGTCTGAGTATCCGTTCACATAACGCATAGCTGCTGCATCACAGACAAAAGGCTCGTACCAGCTTCCAATCTGCACATCTGGGAAACACCTCACACTAAGAGCATCTGGTGTTTTACCTTGTGCTTTATAAAGCATCTTAAGCATCGCTGCCCTGTTAACGTAATCATCAGGCGCGAATGTTCCATCTGGATTTCCGTTAATGACTTGTGCTGACACCAACGCTTCTACAGACTCTTGGAATAGATGTCCGTCTGGTACGTCTGGGAAAGTAGCAGCAAGTGTTGCCACTGACGATCCTAGTAGAACTAGAAATGCCGAGATATACAGTGCTCGAAAACGATTCATGAAAGGTTGTCTCCTATCTTACAGTGTCTTTAAGCAATTTTACAAGTGATCAAGACTGCAGGCTGCCAAGTGTGGCAAGTGAATGCAGCACACAGAGGGCGGCAATTGCCCCTTTATCCAAACGGTCTTGCGCGAGTTTTAATGTATCGACGTATAACACTTCGTTGGCAAACGGTAGCGCAAAAGTTGTTTGAATATCCATCATGCCACGCGCAGTATTTTCGGCAACTAATCGTGCGTGATGTGTCTCGCCTTCTACGATAATTCCGAGTCCAATAAGTGCATCGACAGACTTGTTTTTTGCTAGTGCTGCACCAATTAATGGGATTTCATATGACCCAGTTACTGGGTGAAGAGAGATATTTTCTTTTTTCATTCCTATTTGTACTAACTTCTCGACTGCTCCGTCTACCATTGTTTTTATCTCCTCCTTATAGAAGGTGGAATACACAATGCCCACACGCCATGATGGGCGCAAAGATTGCTCTAGCATTTCCTGTATGTCGTCTTCTGTATGAAGCTTTTTCATGACCTGGTAGTTATATCGCGTTCTATGTTAACACTGTCCCCTGCCTTGAGTGTGCCAAAGGTGGTATTTTCTCGTGTATGAGGAATAAGGGCAACTGATAGTTCGTCTCTTTCTATTGAAGCAATAGTAAGGGATACTCCTTCGATGGCAATTGATCCTTTTCGTACACAAAATTTGATCAACTCTTTTGGCATCCGAATAACAAGTTCTCCATTTTCATTTGAAATAACCTCCGCCGTTCCCTCAACGTGACCCTGCACAATATGCCCATCAAGCCTTTGGTCTGCCCGCACTGAACGTTCGAGGTTTACATTGTCCCCTTCTTTTAATGAGTCGAGGTTCGTGACGTTCCAGGTCTCCTCTACGACGTTAAACTCTAGTTCAGTGTTGTTCATTTTTACAACACTCAAACACACTCCAGACACCGAAATACTGCTTCCAATGACAATATCATCAAATATCTCTGGCCTCTCTATTATAAGGAGGTCATCAGTCTTCCTCTTTGTAAGTGCCGTTGCCTCGATGATTCCTGTGAACATAGTGGTATTGTATACAGATTCAGCCTATAACCCTAGACAGAACGCATTAATCTTGCTAAACTTCGTTGTCGGTGACCCGCACGAGCGGGCAGCCGTTTTTTGTATATTCTAAAAAACTTCTATGGATAAGATAATCGTTAAAGGCGCAAAGATGCATAACCTTAAAAATATTGATGTAGAGATTCCACGAAATCAACTGACGGTCGTCACCGGTCTTTCTGGTTCTGGAAAATCGTCTTTGGCGTTTGATACGATCTTTGCAGAGGGACAGAGAAGGTACGTCGAGAGCTTGTCTGCATACGCAAGACAGTTCATCTCACAGATGGAGAAACCGGAGGTAGAAAGTATTGAGGGGCTTAGCCCTGCGATTTCTATCGACCAAAAAACTGCACCACGAAATCCACGTTCCACTGTTGGGACAACAACAGAAGTCTACGACTACATGCGTTTACTTTGGTCGAAGGCAGGTACTGTGCACTGTGCGCAGTGTGATGAACCACTCACAAAGCAATCAACATCCCAGATAGTACAAATGATTGCTGATATGAAAGAAGGGACAAAAGTGTTCCTCCTCGCTCCAATAGTTAGCGGCCGTAAAGGGCAGCATGTAAAGATACTCGACTCTATTGCACGTGAAGGTTTTGTACGCACACGCATCGATGGAGAAGTAGTCACTGTTGATGAGGAGATTGTGCTAGATCCAAAGAAGTCACATGATATTGAGATTGTAGTCGACCGTATGATTGTTCGAGACCTTGAAGCAAAAGACAACGAAACGAACCCAAATAGAACACGCTTGGCGGACTCGGTAGAACTGTGTCTAAAGAAAGGAAATGGAATGATGATGGTTCTTAATAGTGAGACAAAAGAAGTGCGTCAGTTCAGTGAAGATTATGTCTGTCACACTCATCCAGATAATGCGATTCCTGTTATTGAACCTCGCAGCTTCTCATTCAACTCACCACACGGTGCATGTGATGTCTGTCATGGTCTTGGTTCTATTTTGCAGGTTGATGAAGCGAGTGTTATTCCAAACCCGAAGCTCTCTATTGCAGAAGGTGCCATTCACCCATGGACAACGTCTGCAAGTCGCATGGGCTTTATGATGCGCATTCTAGAGGCACTTGCTGAAAAGAAAGGAATCAATACGAATAAGCCATGGAAAGACCTACCAGAAGATACGCGTAACATTATTTTAAATGGCTCTGACGATGTATTAAGTGTGAATTTTGATACAAATAAGTTTGATGGTGCATACCAAACTACCTACGAAGGAGTGATTCCAAACCTGCAGCGGCGTCACAGAGAAACAGAGTCGAGCTACATGCGAACACAGATAGAGGCATACATGCTAGAGCTTCCATGTAGTGGATGTGACGGAAAGAGACTTAAAAGAGAGATCCTCGGTGTCCTTCTTGGGAAGCAGAATATTGTTGATGCGACAGAGATGAGTATCGACGAAGCTCGCCAGTTTTTTGTGGCGCTTACGCCAAAGGCGGATAGGCCAGATGGTGCAAAGGCTGCAAAGGGAATCGATGAGCTGACAACATACGAGTATACTATTGTAAAGAAGGTTCTTAAGGAGATTGTCGCAAGGCTCAGTTTTTTGGAAAACGTAGGACTGACATACCTCACGTTATCTCGAAGTGCAGCAACCCTTTCTGGTGGAGAGGCACAACGTATCAGACTCGCAACGCAGATTGGTTCTGCACTTCAGGGAGTGCTCTATGTTTTGGATGAACCAAGTATCGGGCTACACCAACGGGATAATGCAAAGCTTATTCAGATGATGACAGAGCTCCGAGACCTCGGTAATACTGTCATTGTTGTAGAGCACGATGAAGAAACTATTCAGGCTGCAGACTACCTTCTCGAAATCGGCCCAGGTGCTGGTAAATACGGAGGGCAAGTGATGGCACAAGGATCGCCTGCTGACCTGATTAAAAACAAAGACTCTGTCACTGGTCAGTACCTGAGTGGTGCGAAGTCTATCGAGATTCCAGCAGAGCGACGTAAGGGAAATGGAAAGTTTATTCAGATTAAAGATGCGCACCACCATAACCTGCAGCACATCGATGTCGACTTCCCTCTTGGAACATTTATTGGAATTACAGGAGTGTCTGGCTCCGGAAAGTCGAGTTTGATCCACGGGATCCTCGGACCAGAGTTACAGTCTGTACTGAACAAAGCAAAGACAAAGCCACAAGATGTTGGTTCTATCTCTGGTCTTGAGCACTTGGATAAAGCAATTGTTATCGACCAGTCCGCAATCGGGCGTACTCCACGTAGTAACCCCGCTACCTACACAGGTGTCTTTACAGACGTTCGTGACCTCTTTTCTACAACGCCCGAGTCTAAACTTCGAGGGTACAAAGCAGGCCGCTTTAGCTTCAACGTAAAAGGAGGTCGTTGTGAGGGATGTGAAGGAGATGGTCTCAAAAGAATCGAAATGCACTTCTTGCCAGATGTCTTCGTGACCTGTGAACAGTGTAAAGGACGTCGCTATAACAGAGAGACCCTTGAAGTTACCTACAAAGGAAAGACTGTTGCAGATGTTCTGGAAATGACTATTAACGAAGCATTAGAGTTCTTTACAGCTATCCCTTCTATCAATAAAAAGCTTCAAACACTAGTTGATGTTGGTCTTGGGTATATTCACCTTGGACAAAGTGCAACGACGCTTTCTGGAGGAGAAGCACAACGTGTGAAGCTCGCAACAG
>Ga0257121_1003084_pt1 | contig 11114 bp, 8 predicted proteins | sample SI106_100metaG_FD_190180 | JGI IMG/M metagenome (GOLD analysis project Ga0257121, IMG submission 190180) | Marine microbial communities from Saanich Inlet, British Columbia, Canada - SI106_100 | ecosystem: Environmental > Aquatic > Marine > Inlet | place: Canada: British Columbia | collected... | reverse complement strand
ACTTGACAAAGGTACAGTGCCTTCTGGTCAATACATTCGCTTGAAGCAGGACTATCCTGATGAAGCAACATCTTTCCCAAGACTTTGTAACTACTACATGACCTTTAACTTGTCTGATAGTGGTCCAGAGGCTTTTAAAGATGTAAGAGTTCGTCAAGCGCTTGCACATGCTATCGATCGTTCAGTAATCACTGAAAAAATCTTGCAAGCAGGACAAATTAACGCGTTTACATTTACCCCTGGTGCAACTGCTGGTTTTGAAGTTCCGCCGGTAGCATTTGGCCAAATGTCTCAAGATGAGCGTGAAGCTAAAGCAAAAGAGCTTCTTGCTGAAGCAGGCTATGGTGCTGATAACCCTCTGAGCTTTGAGTACATCTACAATACTTCGGAAGGTCATAAGAAGATTGCAATTGCAGCTCAACAAATGTGGAAAGAAGTTCTTGGTGCGAAGGTTACACTTGCAAATCAAGAGTGGAAGACATTCTTGAAAACACGTGGCGCCCAAGATTTTGAGTTGGCTCGTGGTGCATGGTGTGGTGACTATAACGAAGCTTCAACATTCCTAGATCTATTAACTTCACCATCTGGCTACAACGATGGCAAATTCAGTAATGCTGAAGTTGATTCTCTAATGTTAGATGCAAGGACTATGGATGATGCATCATCTAATTACACTCGTGTTGAGGAAATCTTGGCAAACGAAATGCCTGTGATTCCAATTTATCACTATGCAGGTGTATTCATGCTTAAGACTAACCTTAAAGGCTGGCCTTATGACAACGTAGAACAAAACTGGTATTCTCGTAACCTCTATAAAGTTGCGAAGTAACCTTTAGTTCTAAAAAAATAAAGCACCACACAGTTATTGTGTGGTGCTTTTTTTTGTTTGTACGGTACAATAATTCTTTAAATATTTACTTCACTATTTCGTAAATGATCAACTACATAATAAAGCGGATTGGAATTGCCATACCAACACTTCTAATTCTTATTGCAGTGAGTTTTTATTTAATGCATGCTGCGCCAGGAGGTCCCTTTACATCTGAGAGACCTTTGCCCCCTCAGGTTCTTGCGAATATTGAAGCTAAATATGGCTTAGATCAACCCATCTGGCGACAAATGATTAACTATTTATCAGGCATCATCACTGAGTTCGATTTTGGACCTTCCTATAAATATCACGACAGAACTGTTAACGAAATTATTGGACACGGTTTTCCTATTACCCTGAAGTACGGTTTTTGGTCATTTATTGCTGCCGTTGGCGTTGGAATACCTTTGGGGGCTATCGCAGCTATTCGAAAAAATACTTGGATAGATTACCTAGCTGTAGGAATCTCTATAGGAGCACAAGTCCTCCCTAATTTTGTAATGGCACCTCTTTTGATTATTGTTTTTACACTCTGGTTGGATTGGCTTCCTGGAGGTGGCTGGAATGGTGGCTCATGGGAGTACCTGGTTATGCCAGTGATTGCACTCTCTACAAGCTATATGGCTTCAATTGCTCGTATTACTCGATCATCGATGCTCGAAGTATTAAACACTAACTATATTAGAACAGCTAAATCTAAAGGTCTTCCAACGAAGGTGATTTTCTTTAGGCATGTTCTCAAGCCATCCCTTCTTCCAGTGATTTCTTATTTAGGGCCAGCATTCGTTGGACTAATTACGGGCTCAGTTCTAATTGATATTTATTTTTCTACAGGTGGTATGGGTTACTTTTTTGTTAATGCTGCTTTTAATCGTGACTACTCAGTCATGATGGGAATAACCATTGTTGTGGGTGGGCTTACTATTTTATTTAGTTTGATTGCTGATCTATTGTATGCCTGGATAGATCCAAAAATAAGGTATTAATTAAATGATAGTAGCCAATAAAAATAAGATAAAAGATATGGCAAAGAGTCTCTCTGAGTCTGGAGCTGGACGCTCTCTCTGGAAAGATGCAAGGATTCGTTTTATTCGAAATAAAGCGGCGACTCTAAGCTTATTCGTCTTGTTAGCTATTGTCTCTTTTTCTTTTATTGGGCCTTACTTTGCAGTTTGGAGTTATGAGCAGATTGATTGGAATGCGATGGGATCTGCAGCCAGAGTTGGAATGCCCTCTATTGAGAGTGGCCATTACTTCGGGACGGATGATCTTGGTCGAGACCTCTACTCAAGAGTTATTCAGGGCACACAAATTTCACTCATGGTGGGAGTCTTAGGTGCAACAGTCGCAGTGATTGTAGGGACATTATATGGCGCTACTTCTGGATATTTGGGCGGTAAAACAGACCAAATCATGATGCGAATTGTTGATATATTAATGTCGATACCGTATATGTTTGTTTTAATTCTTCTACTTGTGGTTTTCGGACGGTCTATTGGGATGCTGTTTATTGGTATTGGGCTTCTATCTTGGCTTGATATGAGTAGGATTGTTCGAGGTCAAACACTTAACCTAAAAAATAAAGAATTTATTGAAGCGGCTAAAGTTACTGGGGTGAGTGATTTCAAGATTATAACGCGTCATATAGTACCTAATCTTTTGGGAATTGTTGCAGTCTACGCAACCTTATTGGTCCCTGGAATTATTCTTGCAGAGAGTTTTATTTCATTTTTAGGTTTGGGAGTTCAGGAGCCTTCAACCAGCTGGGGTGCTTTAATAAAGGAAGGGGCAGGGACGATCAGTTATGATACCGAGTGGCAACTACTCTTTCCACTCGCTTTTTTTGTTGTCAGCCTTTTTTGTTTTTATTTTATTGGGGATGGTCTTCGTGATGCGCTCGATCCAAAGGAAAGGTAGTTCTAAATGAGTTTATTAGAAGTCAGCAATCTAAAGGTCAGGTTTGAAACCGCTGATGGTGAAGTCAACGCTGTTAATAATGTCAACTTTTCATTAGATGAAGGGAAGATTTTAGCCATTGTTGGTGAGTCAGGGAGTGGTAAAAGTCAAACTGTATTTGCTATGACTGGTCTTTTGGATCACAATGGATACGCAACTGGAAGTGTTAAATTTCAAGGCGAAGAGATTCTTAATCTCTCTAATGAGCAATTAAACAAGATTCGAGCAGAAAAAATCGCCATGATTTTTCAAGACCCAATGACGAGCCTTAATCCCTATGTCAGAGTCTCTGATCAAATGACTGAAGTACTAGTGCACCATCAAGGACTCTCAAAATCAGACGCACTCAAACAGTCAATTAGCATGCTGGATGCTGTCAGGATTCCTGATGCAAGTAATCGAATCAGAATGTATCCGCATGAATTTTCAGGAGGGATGAGGCAACGCGTAATGATTGCTATGTCTCTTTTATGCCGACCTAAGCTTCTGATCGCTGATGAGCCTACTACTGCGCTTGACGTTACAGTTCAGGCACAAATAATGCAGCTTCTGGCAGACCTTCAAAAAGACTTTGGGATGTCTATTATTTTAATTACTCATGACCTAGGAGTCGTTGCAGGTAACAGTGATGAGATGCTGGTTATGTATGGCGGTGAAATCATGGAAATTGGGAAAACAGAAAGCTTATACTCAAAGCCGACACACCCATATACTCAGGGTTTAATGAGCGCTGTTCCTAGACTGAATGATTCAGAGGAGAGATTAATCACAATTCCGGGTAATCCTCCGAACATGATGAAGCCTCCTGAGGGCTGTCCATTCTCACCAAGATGTAACTACTCCAATGATAAATGCTCAAACGTATCTCCGATTTTGTCTAGTGTAGATAAGAGCGGTCATTACAGAGCTTGTCACGTCGAAGTTGAGAGAATAGTATGAGTAAACAGACAATTCTTCAGGTAGAAAACTTAAAGGTTAACTTTGATGTAAGTTCTGAAGGTGATATGCCTTGGACAAAGCCAAAAAAACTTCAAGCAGTTAATGATATTTCGTTCACTTTGAATGCAGGAGAGACGCTAGGAATTGTTGGTGAGTCAGGTTGCGGTAAATCTACCTTAGCAAGAGCTATAGTGAAGATGGTTCCATCTGAATCTGGCAAGGTTCTATGGCTTGGAAATGATCTTCTCAGTCTCAGTGATTCAGAAACAAGGCAATATCGCAAGCAAATCCAAATGATTTTTCAAGACCCTTTGGCAAGCCTAAATCCTAGAATGAATATTGGAGAAATTATTGCTGAACCTCTAAGAACGCACTATCCCAAAACGACTGAATCTGATGTGAAGTCACGGGTGAGTGATGTAATGAACAAAGTAGGACTTTTGGATAATCTTGTTAATAGGTACCCACATGAATTTTCAGGAGGTCAATGCCAAAGGATTGGTATAGCTCGCGCTTTAATATTAAAACCAAAGCTGATTATTTGCGATGAACCAGTCTCAGCTCTAGATGTCTCGATACAGGCACAGGTCGTCAATCTTCTAATGGATTTGCAACAAGAGATGGATTTGGCGCTTATATTTATTGCTCACGATCTAAGTGTTGTGAAGCATATCAGTACAAAAATCATGGTGCTCTATCTGGGAAACATGGTGGAGCTTGCAAACAGTAATGAAATTTATCAAAGTCCAAGCCATCCTTATACGCAGGCACTGATTTCTGCAGTCCCAATTCCTGACCCTAGTATTGAAAAAAATAAGGAATTAATTTTAATTGAGGGTGACTTACCTTCACCAATCAACCCACCGTCAGGTTGCGTATTTAGAACGCGGTGTCATAAAGCGCAAGAGGTGTGCTCAAAAGAAAAGCCAGAGTTTATAGAATCACCAACAAGCCATAGCGTTGCTTGCCACTTTCGTGATTAGATTCCTTAAAAAACGCATTAAAAATAAATGGATGCTAATTATCCTGCCTTTCTTATTTTTTCTTATAAAAGGGTTAATATGGCTCGCTATCTTTTATGGCCTATGGGGCGTAATTAAAGGTTCGCTTAGTTAGTCGTCTTACTTTTTAACTTGAGATAATATTTCCTTCATTCCTTCCTTGTTTTTGAAGATCTCTTCTTCAGTTAGCCCATCCATTTCGTGAGGAAAAACAAGCCAATCATCGGTTTCGTGAACAAAGTAATCAGGCTCAACATCTATAATATTTCTCTCAGGTTTATACCAAGGCATTGCCATACGAATATCATGAGGTATATTTTTTCTTGATTTGTCATGAAGAGTGTCAAGTATTGCTTTAATACTTCTTCCAGAATCGAAAACGTCATCAACAATGAGTAATTTGTCTTCAGCATTCATATGACTGATGAGATAGTCTATGCCGTGAACTCTCACCTCCTTAGACTGTTGATTAATACCATAATAGGAAGATGTTCTTATTGCGATGTGATCTGAGTCATTTCCTAGGTAAGCAAGTATCTCTTGGATGGCTATACCCACCGGCGTTCCACCTCTCCAGACACCTACAATGAAGTCAGGTTTAAATCCACTATTGTGAATTTGAACGCCAAGCTTAAAAGAGTCATGAAGTAGCTCATCTGCTGTTATGTATTTTTTTGCAATAGACATTTTATGATTCCTAAATTTATTAAATAAATTTTATAGGGTTTTTAACTTTTGATTCAGAAAATTATTACTTAGAACTCCATAATTTTTTTGATTAGATGGGATTTTGTGACAGGGTCTGCAAAAGAAGCCTTCATGGCCATTAATGAAATGTTCTTTAAGTCTTGTTCTCCAAGCTCAAAGTTTTTTGCGCTGTCAAGGTACTCTTGACCAACAGTGGTATGAAAAAATGGAGGGTCATCAGAATTTAAGCTAATACTAACACCTCTAGATAAAAGTCGTGGAAGGGGATGATCTGCCCAATCATGAAAAATGCCAAGTGCTAAATTGCTACCAGGGCATACTTCTAAGTGAATATTACGATTAACAAGCTCAACTAAGAGTTTTTCATCAAAGATACTTTTTACTCCATGCCCAACTCGACTTACAGGCAAGGAGTTAATTGCATCCCAAACGCTCTCAGGCCCACAAATTTCACCCGCATGAACTGTGCAAGGGTAGCCAGCCTTCTCGGCTATACTAAAGATCGGGGCAAATTCCTCAAGCGTGAATGCATTTTCATCACCACCCATGCCAAAGCCGACAACATAGGGGTGAGGGTTATCTACCATTGTTTGAACTACATTTAGTCCTTGATCTGGACCTAAATGCCGAACGCAGGTTACAATAATGCGCCCAATAATTCCAAAGTCATTCTCAGCGTCATCAATGCCTTTAGCTATACCTTTAATCATGTCTTTATAGCTGATTCCACATTCTGCTGCATGATCTGGTGAAATAAAGGTTTCAGCATAAATAACATTTTCACTTGCACAATCTTGAAGGTAGTTGTAAGTAATGTCTTGATAATCTTTTCCTCTTTTTAAACAGGAGCTGACACTATCATACGCAGTTAGAAAGTTTGCAAAATTGCTCCAAGCGTAACCTCCATTATCATCAAATAGATAGTTGTCCAGTGAGACCGCATTTTTTTTTGCAAGTTGACGCGCAAGATCTGGCTTAATAGTTCCTTCTAGATGGCTATGAAGTTCTATTTTTGGAATTTTGTTAATTCTTTTTTGCATTAAATTGACTAGAGCTCACAAACTTTGCCATTAGCAAGTGGCTTGATTTGAAGGTGGTGCGCAATAGTTTGCCCCATGTCAGCAAAAGTATCTCTTTTGCCTAAATTATTACTCTTGATGGACCTGCTATAGAATATCACTGGAACATGTTCACGGGTATGGTCGCTCCCTGGCCATGAGGGGTCACAGCCGTGATCAGCAGTAACGAGGACAAGGTCATTTTTTTGAAGACTGGACTCAATTTCAGGAATTCTGTTGTCAAACTCTTCGAGCGCTGAAGCGTATCCTGAAACGTCCCTTCGGTGACCAAAATTGGTATCAAAGTCAACTAGATTAACAAAGATTAAGCCTTCATTAATTTTTTTCATTTCCAAGAGAAGTTGATCAACTAGACCCATGTTGTTAGGCGCTTTGACAGTATAGCTGACACCTTGATTGGAAAAAATATCACCAATCTTGCCTACCGAGACAACCTGTCCTTTAGCCTCAATAATGTGATCGAGTAATGTCAAGTCATTTGGCGGTGTTGTTATATCTTTTCGATTAGAAGTTCTTTGAAATCCATCTTTTGAATTTCCAATAAAGGGTCTTGCAATAACTCTAGTAATGTTAAGTGGATCGACGAGGCGTTTAGCAATTTCACATAATTTATAAAGCCTCTCAAGACCAAAGTGCTCTTCATGGGCTGCAATTTGAAATACGGAGTCAGCAGAGGTATAGCAGATAGGCATTCCAGAACGGATATGCTCTTCACCGAATTCTTCGATCACTTTAGTGCCTGAGGCGTGCTTATTGGCTAAGGTGCCAAGAATATCTCCTTCCTTCATAAGTTCATTGATAAGTGATTCCGGGAAACAGTTTTCTGTTTTTGGAAATACGCCCCATTCAAATGGAACGGGGAGTCCGCAAATTTCCCAATGCCCACTGGGCGTGTCTTTTCCTGCGCTTACTTCTTTGGCATATCCAAAAGAGCCCTCTGGGATCACTCTATCAATTGGAAGGGTTGCTTTTCGGCTTGCTATAGCAGCCTCTCCAAGGCCCCATCTAATTAAATTTGGAATGACTAGGGGTCCAGTTCTTTTATCGCTATTCGCATTACCAGAAGCACATTCTTCGACAATATGCCCCAATGTATCAGATCCCTCATCACCATAAAGGTGTGCGTCATCACTAGAGCCCAGCCCAAGCGAGTCCAATACCAGAATGATTGCTCTATTCATGAGAGGAATTCACTGATGAGCTGAGCACTTCGTGAATTAAAACAGGACTTTCATTTTGATTCTCATTCAACTTGATTAAGGATGGAAGCGTTTTTTCAAGATAGCTCAATTGATCTTGATCTCGACAATGAGCAATTGCAAGAGAATCTCCCTTGTTAACCCATTGTCCGATACTGACAATTTCACTCAGCCCAACGCCGTGATCTATAGGATCACTAGACTTCGTTCTTCCAGCCTTTAAATGAATCATACTAAGGCCAACTGCACGAACATCAATCTCTGAGATATAACCCGAAGATGAAGACTTAACTGAGCTAATCACTGGCATTGAGGGGAGGTGTTTAATTGGATGTTCTAATAAATCTATGGGTCCACCAAGTTCAAATATCATTTTTCCAAATATTGAGGCAGCCTTGCCAGAATTAAGTGCATCCAGGGATTTCTGTCTAGCCGCAACTAAATCTTTTTCTAGGCCACTTAATTGAAGCATATAAGCGGCCAATTCAATTGTTAGATTTAATAGCCTAGTATTTGCGTCATTAGGATTCATTAAAAAATCGAGACACTCACTGACTTCGGTCGCATTTCCTACACTATGTCCAAGAACTTGATTCATGTCAGTAATCAAGCAACTAGTGGGGACTCCAGATTGACTCGATACATTCGCAATGCTTTGGGCTAGCTCTTGAGCCATCTTGTAGTCTGCTGCGAAAGCACCATTACCCGTTTTGATATCCATAACTAATGCATCGAGTCCAGAAGCAAGCTTCTTTGATAAAATTGATGCAGTAATTAAATCAATCGATTCAACTGTTGCCGTAACGTCCCTGGTTGCATAAAAGCGCTGATCTGCAGGCGCTAAATTGGCAGTTTGTCCAATAATAGCGCAACCCACCTCCTTCACAAGAGATTGAAACTTAGAGTTATTAGGCGTTCCATCATACCCAGGAATGCTCTCGAGTTTATCTAATGTCCCACCCGTATGCCCCAGTCCACGGCCTGAAATCATGGGCACATAGCCTCCACAAGCAGCAACAATTGGCGCAAGCATTAAGCTTATTTTGTCTCCAACCCCTCCTGTTGAGTGTTTATCGACGACTGGGCCATCCAGCTCAAGCTGACTCCATTGAAGTGTTTCACCTGAGTTCATCATATGTCGAGTCAAGTCAACACGCTCGTCCATAGACATGCCGCACTTAAATACAGCCATTGCGAATGCGCCTAGCTGAGCATCTGTCAAACTTCCATCGCTAATGCCCTGAACAAGAAAACCGATTTCTGGATCACTTAGAGTGATGCCATCACGTTTTTTTCTAATCAACTCTTGGGGCAGGAATAATTCACTCATTGGTCTACTCTTAGTCGCCGTATGGAGTCCAAATATTTTTCACTTCTGTTGCGTTTCTAAGAAATTCTAAACTTTCACCTTGCTTAGGATCTAGCCAGTCTCTGTCTCCGTCAAGATGAACCCAAAGCCTTTTAAGATCTGTTGCACTAATCATCTCAATTAACGAGACTGTTTCTTGATTAGCCCAACACCACATTGCGTCGACCTCTGCATGACCTGCAAGCTGCTCTGCGAGTTCTCGTTTGTTGCCACTGACAATGTTGATGACGCCACCAGGGACATCTGAGGTCTCAAACACTTGCACCAGCTCTAGGGCAACGCTAGCAAACCTCTCACTCGGAATAAGAACTACTCTATTGCCCATGGCTATTGCAGGAGCAATCAATGAAATTGTCGAAAGAAGAGGTGTTTCTTCTGGAGCAATTTGGGAGAGAACTCCGATTGGCTCAGGAAGCGCCATGGTAACGCCTCGATAGGGTGCACTATGAACAGCACCATCATATTTATCAGCCCAAGCTGCATAGCTAAAAAGTCTACTAATACTCTCATCAAATTCTGCTTTAGCTTGTTTTTTTGAAACGCCACACAGAGAAACCAATCGTTGAATCCATTCAGACTCTCTAACCGATAAGTTTTCTGCTATGAAATAGATGATTTGAGCTCTCCCATGACCGCTTTGAGATCCCCAAGATGAAGCTTTAGAGGCAGCACTAACCGCATTCCGTATATCTTTTCTATTTCCAGATCCTACGTAAACGGCATGAGATCCATCTGCATTGAAAGTAGCAAGGCTATGACCACCATCAGGTCGAACTTGCTTGCCGCCAATGTAAAACTTCAGAGTGCGATCAATGACGTTATCTTTTGGCTTGGGTGGTGCAGAGATCGAAGAAGTTTTGTCCGATAACTTTAGTCCATTGGGCTTAAGGTATTCATACAGACCCTCTTTTCCACCTTCCCTTCCAAACCCTGACTCTCTTACACCACCAAAACCACAAGAAGCATCAAACTGGTTGTGACAATTAATCCAGATAACCCCGGCCTTGACTTTGGGTGCTACATCCATAGCACGGTTTATATTTTCGCTCCAGACACTGGCTGCCAAACCATAACGACTATTATTTGCTAGCTCTACTGCTTCAGATTGCGTTCTAAATGTCATAGAGACAAGTACAGGACCAAAAATTTCCTCCTGAACTAGAGGGTGGCTTGAGTCAACATCGGTAATGAGGGTAGGAGGGTAGTAGTTTCCTTTTTCATCAATATCGCATGCTTGATAGATTTCACCACCATGGTCCAAACCCTTTTGAACCATTTCACTCACTCTATTGAATTGAGTTTTACTTACAAGGCTTCCTAAATCCGTCGACTTATCTAAAGGCTTACCCAGCCTTAATTGTTTAATTCTTCTCTTAATTTTTAAGTGAAGCTCTTTAGCCACTTCAGCCTGAACGAGTAGCCTTGAGCCAGCACAACAAACCTCGCCCTGATTAAACCAAATGGAGTCAACTAAACCTTCAACAGCAGCATCAAGATCTGCATCTTCAAAGACAATGAAAGCTGACTTTCCACCAAGCTCAAGAGTAAGTTTTTTGCCTTGCCCAGCAGTGCTCTTTCTGATGGACTGACCCACAGCAGTTGAACCCGTAAATGCAACTTTATCTACACCCTTGTGTGCAGCAAGTTCTGCGCCAATAACCCCATCTCCATTGATCATATTAATGACACCAGGAGGAATCCCAGCCTCGCCGCATAGCTGTGCAAAGAACATCGCAGTGATCGGGGTCTGTTCTGCCGCCTTAAAGACGATTGTGTTTCCCATGGCAAGGGCTGGCGCAATCTTCCAAGAGAGCATTAATAATGGAAAATTCCAAGGTACGATTTGCGCAACAACTCCAATTGACTGATAATTAGAAAAATCTTTTTCTTGAAGCTGAGCCCATCCTGCATGGTGATAAAAATGTCGAATTGCAAGAGGAATATCGATATCTCGACTTTCTCGTATGGGTTTACCATTATCGAGTGTTTCGA
>Ga0257121_1003078_pt1 | contig 11132 bp, 5 predicted proteins | sample SI106_100metaG_FD_190180 | JGI IMG/M metagenome (GOLD analysis project Ga0257121, IMG submission 190180) | Marine microbial communities from Saanich Inlet, British Columbia, Canada - SI106_100 | ecosystem: Environmental > Aquatic > Marine > Inlet | place: Canada: British Columbia | collected... | reverse complement strand
ACAAGTACTACATCAGGTGGAGCTACGGGTTCAAATGGAGGACTTTGTTCAACTGCTCGTGTTTGTAATGGTACTGAGGTTGGTGCTGGTGGTCAAGGAGGAGCTGGTGGAAATGCTGGAAATGGAGGAACTGGGCAACCCGGAGCTTCAGGTTATTCTGCACACATGGTTGTAGACGGAGCATTCTCTAATCCCTCAACTAGCGTGCCAAATCCCACTACAATTGTAATGGATTATCCAGTGAATGGAAAAGGCTGCGTTAATTCTGAAGTTGTATTTTCGAATACCGCAAACTCCCCATGGATTCTTAATGGATCTACTTTAATTGACGATATGAACCCTGGTATGTCGAGCTATACTTTCAGTTCAAATCCAGTTTATACTTATTATAGTAATAATGGAATTTATGACATTGAAACAAGCGGAGCCAATTATCAAGATTGGGTGCATATTATTGACGATACTAGACCAGCAAATATGCTTTTTAATGGACCTACAAACATCTGTTCAGGTGGTACTTTAAATATTAGTGGGGTGCCTTGGGGTACAGAAATAGCATGGGATTGGGTAATCTATCAAGTGGATGCGATGACACCATTACAAACAAGCTCGAATCAATTTCCAAGTTTTGTAATGCCTGTTGTCACGATGCCCACTTTGTATTATATTAGGTATCGGGTTCGCGAATCATGCTGTGGCTGGAGTAAGCCATATTACACAACCTTTTCTGTTAACCCAATAAATGTTCCGTTTATCACGGTAAACGGTTCCTCGACATTATGCTCCGGTGATTCAGTAGAGTTGACTACAACTATTGGAAACAACTATCAGTGGTCTACAGGAGAAACTACCCAGTCCATCTTTGTAAATACACCGGGACAATACTCTGTTACAGTTGAAAACCTCGATGGGTGTATTGGTGAATCAGCTCCTGTTGAAATTATAATTAATTCAATTCCAAACCCTGTGATTGATACCCAAGGTGGTGATACTTCCATTTGTGCGGGTAGCACGGTTGTTTTAGAATCACCATTAGGTAATGCATATTTATGGAACAATGGAGAGACAACCCAATCCATAACAGTAGATATTGCCGGGGTTTATGAGGTCTTTTATACAGATTTAAATGGGTGTTCCGCATCTTCTGCACCGTACACTGTATATGAGACTTCTGACTCAGTTATTGTTGATGGGAATAGTGTCATATGTCCAGGAGACAGTGTGCTATTAACAAGCTATTCTCAATACCCTAACCCCTCAAATATATATCAGTGGTTATTTAATGGTTCACCAATTCTAGGAGCTGATCAAAATTCAATTTACGCAGATCAAACAGGCATGTATTCCATAAGTATTGTTGCTGGAACGTGTGTGCTCACCTCAAATCAAATTCAGATTACTGAATTTGAAGCTTCAATAGCCTCTTTATCCCTTGATTCCACATTATGCCCTGGTGGTACTTTAGATTTAGTATCTAGTCCAGGGGATTCATATCAATGGTTTCTAGACGGTACTCCAGTAGCAAGTGGCAGTAATCAGGTTTTGACCATTTTAATGGATGGAACATATACCGTTGAAGTCACGGATGGATCTTGTGTTGACACATCAGGTACTTATTTTGTAAACTATATTATTCCAACAATTACAACAGCTTCAGGGTCAACAAGCTATTGTGCTGGCTCTAGTATAGATTTAATTTCAAGTTCAGCCGACTCGTATCAATGGACTCTTAATGGTGTCGATATTGTAGGAGCAACAAATCAAATGTATACAGCGAACCAGGCAGGAACGTATACCGTTACTGCTGTTATTGGTTCTTGTTCTTCTGGTTCAGCAGATTTTGTACTCACAGAAATTATTCCGCTTATTACAAGCGGAGGTTCTGTAAATACACTATGTCCAGGAAGTACTTTGGACCTTACTTCGAGTTTAGCTGATTCTTATCAATGGTCTTTAGATGGCATAATTATTCCCGGAGCGGTTAATCAGACATACACCGCAAGTTTAGAAGGAACCTATACCGTGACTGTTTCATTGGGAGTCTGTACAAGTATAACCTCTCTGGATTTTGTAATCACGGAAATAATACCAACAATTACTGGTGCAGGAGGGGCTACTACATTATGCCCGGGAGGAACCCTTGATTTAACTTCGAGTCTGGCTGACACTTATCAATGGGCTCTTAATGGTGTTGATATTGTAGGCGCGACAAATCAAGTCTATTCTGCAACTCAGGAAGGAACGTATACAGTCACAACCGTTCTTGGTTTATGCACCTCAAGCTCCGCAGATTTAGTGTTGACTTATTTAACAGCTTCTATTTCAAGTATGGGAGGGTTCACTACTTTATGTCCTGGCTTTGGACTTGATTTAACTTCATCTCTTGGAACATCCTATCAATGGCAATTAAATGGCGTGAATATTCCAGGTGCTACGAATCAAGTACATGCCGCGACTGTAGGAGGTACTTATACGGTTATAGTAATGGATGGAACCTGTTCAATAACATCTTCAGATTTTATATTGACAGAAATAATACCAATAATTGTGAGCAATACTGGTGCGAATGCATTATGCCCTGGATCGAATTTGATTCTGACTTCAAGTCTTGCTGATTCTTATCAGTGGATGCTTAATGGAGTTGATATCCCAGGCGCAACGAATCAATCTTATACTGCCATTCAGGGTGGAGTATATTCGGTAAGCACTGTGATTGGCACATGTAGTTCAACTTCATTGGATTTCGTTATCACTGAAATCATACCAACTATTACCAGCGCTGGAGGTGTAATTACAATTTGTCCTGGAAGCACGGTGGATTTGACTTCGAGTATGGCAGATTCATACCAGTGGACACTTAATGGAGTTGATGTTCCCGGAGCAACAGGTCAAGTTTATTCAGCTTCACAAGAAGGTTCCTATACCGTAACTGCGGCAATTGGTTTATGCTCTTCTACTTCTGCTGATTTCGTTCTAACAGAAATAGTACCAACGATTACCGGTACCGGCGGAGCAATTTCTTTGTGTCCTGGCGGGACATTGGATTTAAATTCTAGTTCGGCAGATTCCTACCTTTGGTTTTTAAATGGGATAGGAATAGCAGGTGCTACAAATCAAGTTTATACGGCAACTCAAGAAGGGACTTATACTGTCACAACTGTTCTCGGTTCGTGCACTTCAAGTTCCGTAGATTTTATATTGACTTACTTAACCGCAACGATTTCAAGTACTGGTGGAGTTAGCACCTTATGCCCAGGGGCTACACTTGACTTAACGTCATCTTTAGGGACATCGTATCAATGGCAATTAAACGGAGTAAATATCCCAGGCGCTACGAGTCAAATACATTCAGCGACAGTAGGAGGGACATATACTGTAATTGTAGTAGACGGCGCATGTTCATTGACTTCAGCAGACTTTGTATTAACGGAGACTATTCCAGTTATTAGTTCTACAGGAGGTGTAAATACTTTATGTCCTGGGAGTGGGCTTGTACTGACTTCCACTGCTGCTCAGTCTTTTCAATGGGCTCTAAACGGAGTTGACATACCTGGTGCCACAAATTCGTCTTACACAGCAACACAAGGTGGAACATATTCTTTAACAACTGTGGATGGGTTCTGTACATCTATATCATTGGATTTTGTAATAACTGAAATTATTCCTGTCATTACAAGCACTGGGAATGAAATTACGATATGTCCAGGAAGCACCTTAGACCTCACATCAAGCCAAGCAGATTCATATCAATGGTCTTTGAATGGTGTGGATATTGCAGGCGCGATTAATCAAACGTATACCGCAACATCGGAGGGAGTTTACGCTGTAACAACGACAACTGTTATAGCGTCTACCGGTGTGCTGAATACTAATGGAGATTTTGAAATAGGACCAGGCTCAAATTGCGGTGTTCCTACAGGGTACTTTTGCGGCAATGATGCCGGACAAGTATTTGATGGTGTTCACCCAGTTTATACTGTCGGGGATCAAGGGTGTGTTGGTGGTGTAACTAATTTTTCGAGTAGCCTGGGAGCACATGGAGGTACGGGTTATGTCTATTTTTATGCTGGTGGAGATAATATAGAATCAAGCCCCATTCTTTTTTCTGGTGGGGAAATAATAGATTTATGTGTATATTATTCAGGACCACAAGGGGCGGGAGCATCAGGGCAAAATACAGCAAATTCTCATTTCTCATTGGCTGTTGATGGTGTTCAGGTGGGACCAGATGTTCTTGTTCCAACTAATACATTATGGACCCAGCATTGTTTTGCAGTTACAATGACAGCTGGATTCCATACATTCGGAATATTATCTGGAGGTGCTGCGCAATACTCTATTTGGTTTGATGACTTCGAATTAACGACGACTAATGGATCTTGCACCTCTTCTTCTCAAGATTTTATTTTATCAGAAATCGTATCAGAAATAACATCAACTACTGGAGCAACAACGTTGTGTAATGGAAATACTATCGAGCTCTCTAGCACTCTAGCAGATACTTATCAGTGGAGCTTAGATGGAATCGATCTTCCTGGTGAAACAAATCAAATTATAAATGTTTCCGAAGCAGGAAGCTACATAGTAACGACGACAACCGGAACATGCGTTTTGTCCTCATCAGCTTTTGAAATCACGAATGCATTTACGCAAGTTCCAAATATAAGTATCAGTGATACGATTGGCTGTCTTCCTTTAGCTGTTGATTTAAACCATGACATTCCCAACGTGTCAACCAACTGGCTTGTTGACGGTGTCAGTTTCGCCAGTACTCAATCAAGTCAGCTGACATTAGACCAGCAAGGATGCGTTGACATAGAACTTGTTTTAACAAGTAATTCGGGCTGTGAGCTCACAACAAGTGTTTTAGGTGCTATTTGTGCTACACCATCTCCAATTGCCTCATTCTCAATGAATCCGAGTGTTATCTCGAATGATCAAGAGGCCATTAACTTTATCAATACTTCAGATTTTGCTGATTCTTATTTTTGGGATTTTGGGAATGGAGCTAATAGTGATTTAATCAATCCAAGTCAAAATTTTAATGTAAATGATGTTGGTTATTTAATAACATTAACTGCCTTTAGTAATGAGGGCTGTTATGACAGCTATTCAATCACTTTGATATCTAATGAAGTAGGTACCGTTTTTGTGCCGAATACATTTACTCCAGACGGAGATGAACACAATCAAGAATTTGTCCCTACGGTTATTCCTGGATTTCAAATGTTTAGCTATTCAATGAAAATATACAACCGTTGGGGAGAGCAGGTTTTTGAGTCTAATAATATTGATTTTGGATGGGATGGGTCATATGGTGCCAATGCAAATCAAGCCCAAGAAGGCATTTATATTTGGAAGATAACCTACCACGACCAAAACTCCAACGAAAGAAAAGAATTAACCGGTCACGTGACTTTGCTTAGGTAAATTTACAGGCGAATAATCTTTTTACTAAGAATCCCGTCAGCTCCATTAATATTTATAATATAAGTTCCCCTTTTCAGTAGCTGTCCATCCAATTTAAGATAGTTCAATCCTTTGGTTGGAATAAAGTCAAAAGCGCTTATCTCTATCCCTTCAATAGTGGAGACAACAAGTGTTACTTTTTCAGTACCCCTTGAATTGTATTGTATGGTGATTTCTTTCTCAAATGGATTTGGATAAACACCGAGCATTATAATTTCGTTTTCGATTACGTCAATGAATCCTAAATCCTCATCGAAAATAGGTGCTTGGATGCATGCGAGATCATCCCTATTAGAGCCAATACTGGTCTCAATTAAAAATGTTTCTCCATCATTCACAAAATAACTTTTCGCTCTATTTACATCTGTATTGGACGAAAAAACACTTTCGCAAAGCATCCAATCTGCTTGAACTCTGTCTTTGTTTACATCAAGAATGAGATAGCCTCTTTCATCAAGGTTAGACCATTTTACATGAGGATTGGCTGCAGTTATAATCTCTGTTGGCAGATTAAAAGGAAATCCAATAGATGTAACGCTGGTAATTACAAATTCAACGCCCATGCTGCCTGAACCTGTAGATGCGTCATAATTTTCGCCAGGAAGATTGTTTGCCCATGAAGTATGAATGTCTCCAGTCAGCACTACCAAATTATTGATGTCATTGCTAAGAATGTCCCCGTAAAATCTGTTTCGTTCTGCGGGGTAACCGTCCCATTGATCTGGATTTAAGACTAAGCCAAAAACCTCCAATGGAGCCATCATGACTTGTTGACCAAGAATGTTCCACTGACTGGAACTGTTTTGCAAACCGTCCAATAACCAATTGTATTGATCTTCACCAAGTAATCGCCTATTGGTATCGTTAATTTCCGAGCTAGTAGCTCCAACTTGCTCATCTCTTCCTTCTAATCGTGTATCACACATATAAAGGTTGAGTAAATCTCCGTATTGAATTTCTCGATACAAGCGAAGAGAGTCTTCTGCGTTTAGGCGAATAGGCATCCATTCAAAATACGCTTGTTTTGAGCTGGCTTTTCTGTTTTCCCAAGAACCTTCTGTCGATGAGTTGTGGTTTTGAGCACCACCTTTCCATGAGTCATTTGCAGATTCGTGATCGTCCCAAACGCTAATGATAGGAAATTGTTGATGTAGGTTTCGTAAATCTTCATCAAGTTTATAATGAGAATGCCTTGTTCTGTAGTCACTCAACGTAATAATTTCATTTTCCGGCTCTACTGTTCGACCATCAACACCTGCGACAGCAGTGTATTCATACAAGTAATCTCCTAAGTGTATAACGGCATCAACGTCATCCCTTTCTACAATAGAGGCATAGGCATTAAAATAACCTGCTGCATAATCGGAACACGAAACCACCGCGAAACGCAAACTGTCTATATCGCTGTTTGGAGCTGTTTTGGTTCTTCCAGTCAACGATGAAATGCCCTCGAAATCAAATTTGTAATAATAGCAAGTATATGGCGACAAGCCATTAACATCTATTTTAACTGTGTAGTCTCGCGCATCTGAAGTATATGCAGTACCTGAGTTTACAATATTAATCATGTCTAGATCTGTAGCAACTTCCCAAGTTACTTCAACCAACTCATCGGGAAGGGGTAAAGGATCTGGTGTTACACGTGTCCATATGATGACTGCATCGCTTGTCGGATCTCCTGATGCCACGCCATGATAAAATGGCCCCAATTCTTCATGTAATTCACTTCTTAAGTGGAAATTATTTTGGGCAATATAAGTGTTGGAGATAAACAGACAAATAAAACACAGCATCAGAAACTTCATAGATCTTAAATATTTATTGTATTCTCTAAAAATATAAATAATCAATTTTAAAATTCGAATTATTGATTATTTTAAAACAAATGAACTTTTTTATTTAAATACAAGTATTTAACAATGTGTTATACTTATGTCTATCTTAGCCAAAATTAAAATTTAAATTATGAAAAAATTATTTATTGTGTTGTCAGTTGTGGCATTAGGTTTTACTTCATGTGGTGAAGCTAGTGGTGAAGCTAGTGGAGATGAGAAAAAATCAGATGGTGGTTCAGAAAAGGCTGTATCTTCAACTGTTTGTGATTGTATTGATTCCAGATTGGATATGATGAAAGATGTGATGAATGGAATGAGTGAAGAAGATGCAGAAAAAAAATACGGTGAGAAGAAAAAAGCATGTATGGCAATGGGTGAAGGTAAAACACCCGAAGAAATAGAGGCTATTAATAATGAAGCGGAGTCTTGTTCTTCAATGGAAGAATTCAAAAAAATTGAAAAAGAATTAATGGAAAAAATGATGTCAGAAGAAATGATGGATCAAGGATTAGACGCTATGGATGAAGGAATGAATCCATAGTACAACTTCTTTTTTTATAAAATCTTAACCCATAGTATTTTACTGTGGGTTTTTTTATTTGAAGTTGATGTTTTTTCTTATTAAATTTAGGCCTTAATTAAAAATATAAATTATGAAAAAGTTATTTATTGTAATGTCGGTAGTGGCATTTGGTTTTGCTTCTTGCGGAGACGCGAGTGAAGAAGCAAGTGGTGATGAAAAGAAAGCAGGAAACGCTGAAGACATGTGTAAATGTCTTGAAGCTGCTCAAAGCGAAAAGGAAGCTCAAGCATGTGCTCCAGGTAAATCAATGGAGGATTTAGAAGCAATGTACAAAGATTGTCAAGGTTCAGATGATTCAAATGATGGAGATGACATGGATATGGACATGGATATGGACATGGATATGGACATGGATATGGAAGACGCTATGGGTGATGCTGAAAAAGCGATGGAAGACGCCATGGGTGATGCTGAAAAAGCGATGGAAGACGCCATGGGTGATGCTGAAAAAGCAATGCAGGACGCTATGGACGGTATGTAGTATACCTTCACTTTAATATAATTCAAAACCCTGGTGAGACATCATCAGGGTTTTTTTAATGCTTATATTTCAGCTAAAAATAAAATGATTTCAAAAAAATATTTTTTCGTTTTTTGTTCTCTTACATTTTTAAGTTCTTGTGAATCAGAAAGAACGGCTTGTGATTGTCATAAAACGGCAAATGAAATCATTAAAAAAAAGAATAATGGTGAGATACCTGCTCATCTTACAGAAGTTGAAATAACGGAAAAATATTTAAAGGGATGTGAGTGGATGAAAGAAGTAGACCGTTCAGTGCTCATTGAAGAACTGAGTGATTGCCCTAAATATCAAGACAGTTATAAATAATTTATTGAACGAACATTAATTGTGTTGAATTAATAAATTGGCTTTAATTTTGATTAAAGAATAAACTATGAGACATTTTTTTAGTTTTATTTTTATTTGTTTGACTGCCTGTTCATTAGGGCAGGATTCTACGCATTTTCTTTCTCAAATATCGACTGAAGATGAATATGCCATACTGAAGGGAAATCCCAATACTTCTAAGTTTGGAGAAGTAGATGCTGTCAAAGTACTCTATGACATTCAAAACGACAGTATTTACTTTATCAATTCCGACTACTACAATTACCATGTTTCTTTTTGCATGGATTACCTCGGCTACGACAAAAACAGCTGGAAATTTAACTACAACAACTACACAACCAATGACAAGAGAGCTTATTTAATGGGAACCATTAATAGGTTTTATAAAAAAAACATTTTCACACTGGAATTTTCCGTGGCAGATAATATCTCCATTGATCAGATTCAATTGTTTTACAAAAAAATCATTCAAAACTTTAAGCTATCAAAAAGGCTTCAGCTGTTTTTAAACACAAACAGAATGCTTGTTTTGTCAAAGCAAATCTCTGGAATTGAAACAATCAGCGCAAGTGATATCTATGAAGGCCAATCATTACAAGTATTAAATCAAAAAGAGTCGTTAGGTGAATTGGTCTTTATTGATGTGAATGACATGGAAACAGCTCATGTAAAATACACGGATATTGTTGTTGTTAATGGAACACCAAAAGAATTGCCTCCTGTAGCAGGAGTGATTACAACAGATTTTCAAACCCCTTTAAGTCACATTACAATTCTCTGTCAGAATAGAGGCACACCTGTTATCGCATTTAAGCACGCATGGAAAGATTCTTTATTGAGGTCATTTGAAAACAAAAGCATCCGATTTAAGGTACACAAAGATTCTTTTGAGGTAATCAAGGTTGAGAATAGCGACGTAGACGAGTATTGGAAGACCAAGCGAGAATCGATTCAATCCATTTCTCTTTACACTGACACAAGTATTAAGTCCATTCTGCCTATTGATTTGATTAATAAAAATTCAATCAACATAGTAGGAGGGAAGGCTGCGAATTTTGGCGAGCTCGTAAAGCTAATTCATGAGTTGGAATTGACATCAAAAACACCAGAGGCTGCCTTTGCCATTCCATTTTATTTTTATTCCACCCACATGAATTCAGTGGGTTTGCAAGATTTAATTCAACAATTCATAAACTCAAAAGGGGACGGCTATGATGATAAAATGGTGAGAGAATTCTTAAGCGGGATCAGGCAAAAAATAATGGATTCCAAATTGGATAAAGACTTTTTGTCAGCCATTGAGAAACAAGTAAAAAAGCATGGGTTCAAAAGGATTAGATTTCGATCATCAACCAACGCAGAAGATTTAGACGGATTCAATGGAGCTGGGTTATATGATTCAAAAACAGGAATCTTGGACAATCAAAAAAAGAGCTTTGAGCTTGCGATTAAAAAAGTATGGGCAAGTGCATGGAACTACAAAGCCTTTATGGAGCGAGAATACTTTGGGATAAATCAAGAGTCCATTGCTATGGGGATCCTTTGCCATCGTTCATTTCCTGATGAAACGGCAAACGGTGTTGTTATCACCAAAAATTTATATCGGAACAATTATAGAGGATTTATTATTAATGCTCAATATGGAGAAACCAGTGTGGTCAATCCTCCTGATGGTGTGACTTGTGAACAAATGATTTGCTATTCAGATAAAAACGATTCCTTTTATGGTAAAAAGAAAATTGTAGAGTATCTGTCTTATTCTAATGTTCTTCCCGATGGTTTAAATCAAGTAATGCGTGCACATGAAGTAACATTATTGACAGAAGAGATATCAAAAATTAAAAAGGCCTATTTTGACAAATTCCATGACAATCAAAAAGAGGGTACTTATTACAACTATGGTCTCGACCTAGAATTTAAAATTTATGGTGAAGAGAGACAACTTTACATCAAGCAAATACGCCCCTTTCAAAATTGACTTTATTTCTTGACTACAAACTTCAATACCTTATTGTCTATTTTTAAAAAATAAGTGTTTTGAGTCAGCTGGGATATGTCTATGTATTGATTTGACGAAATTAGCACACCGCTTTTAATAAGTTTTCCAGTTAATGAAGATATTTCGTAAACCATGTCTTCTGTTGTATTAAGATTGACAGATATTAGATTGCTAGAAGGATTTGGAGATACTGTAATTTCGTCATGAACAGCCAATTCATTAACATCAGCTAAAGCCCCATTCATATCATACTGAGAAAAGAATTTCCAAACCTCTAGACTTGCATTGATATCCATATTACCCCATACACCAGGCCAATCATGATCTCCGCCATACACTTTAAAATGTTCCGCTGTTACACCATTGCTTCCTCCATCATAAATAAAATGGTCTACA
>Ga0257121_1003077_pt1 | contig 11136 bp, 8 predicted proteins | sample SI106_100metaG_FD_190180 | JGI IMG/M metagenome (GOLD analysis project Ga0257121, IMG submission 190180) | Marine microbial communities from Saanich Inlet, British Columbia, Canada - SI106_100 | ecosystem: Environmental > Aquatic > Marine > Inlet | place: Canada: British Columbia | collected... | reverse complement strand
GTTCGGGTTTCAACCCACCGTCTAAAGACAACCCTAATTCATTTAGAAATACCCGTAGGTCAAGTACTTTCTCAGCAGAAGGCCCTTCATGAACCCGCAGTAATTTAGGCATTTTATGCTTTTGAAGAAACCGTGCCGCTGAAATATTAGCAGCAATCATAAACTCCTCAATCATACGATGGGCATCATTACGCGTGGTTGGAATAATCTGCTCTATTTTTCTGTTCTCAGCAAAAATGATTTGCGTTTCACGGGTATCAAAATCCATAGCACCCCGTTGCTCACGGATTTGACTCAACACGGTAAATAATTGGTGTAAATCTGCCAAGTTATCTAACCGATCATGATATTTTTCGAGTAATTCGGGTGTGTTATCTTTAATAATACCTGCGACTTCCGTATAAGTCATACGCGCATGAGAACGCATAACGGCTTCATAAAAGTTTGTTTCAGTCACTACCCCTTGATCGCTAACCATCATTTCACACACTAAACAAAGACGATCAACCTCAGGATTAATTGAACATAATCCATTCGATAACGCTTCAGGAAGCATAGGAATAACTTGTTCAGGAAAATAAACAGAAGTCCCACGATTTCTAGCTTCAGTATCTAATGCAGAGTCTGGCGTAACATAAAAAGAAACATCGGCAATAGCAACAATTAGTTTCCATGCGCGCCCTACCCGTTCACAATACACAGCATCATCAAAGTCACGCGCATCCTCACCATCAATAGTGATTAAAGGGGTATGGCGTAAATCAATTCGGTTCGTTTTAGCCGCCTCGGGAACTTCAGCTTTTAAGTCATTAATTTCATCTAACACCAAGTCCGGCCAAATGAAGGGTAATTCATAAGACCGCAGCGCCACTTCAATCTCCATACCCGGGGCCATATGATCGCCCATAATCTCAACAACCTTACCGATCGGCTTGTTTCTTTTCGTGGGTTGTTCGATTAATTCAGCCACGACAATCTGTTCATGTAATGCGCCGTTAATTTCAACTTGGGGAATAATAATATCTTGATTAATTTTTTTATTATTAGGAATAACGAAGGCAATACCTTTATCAAGAATAATTCGACCCACCACCCGAGCCGTCAGACGCTCTAAAATCTCAACAACACTGCCTTCACGGCGCCCCCGCCTATCGATGGTAATAATCTGTGCGACAACACGATCATTATGCATGAGTGCTTTCATTTCTCGTGGTGAAAAATATAAATCTTCCGTGGCATCATCCGGCCTTAAAAAACCAAAGCCTTCTGGGTGACCAATCACCCGTCCAACGATCAAATCTTTACTATTGACTAAACAAAAACACTGCTTTCTGTTTTTCAATACCTGCCCATCGCGTTCCATCGCACGAAGCCGCCTCCGTAACGCCTCAACCTGCTCCTCGTCAAACAACGTAAATGCTTTTTGGATGGCCTTTTGGGTTAAGGGTTTACCGTGGTCGGTTAATAACTCAATAATGAGTTCCCGACTTGGAATAGGATTAACGTACTTTTGAGCCTCACGTTGGGCATAGGGGTCGTGCTTTGGATTAAAAGACGATTTTTTATTACTCATTGATAAACTTTTTGTATGACTTTACACATATATTGATAATTAACAGACGTTCAAACATTGACACAAAAAACGGAACCTGTATAGTTCTCAGTCACTTTTCATGTTGTGTGCTTTTTAATGCTGAGGTGGCGAAATGGGTAGACAAGCTAACTTCAGGTGCTAGTGGAGGCAACTACGTGGAGGTTCAAGTCCTGTCCTCGGCACCCAACACCATCTGCAACATAAGTCCGTGAAAACACCTAACAAAGATGAATTAGATCCAGCCCTCACTAGGTTCATTCAGATAAATTATGGACAGTATACACTCAAACCCCGCAATGCCCTATCTATTAGCACCCGCCTAAATATAAGCTTGTAAATAAACCTGTTTAAGCATGATAGAATTCGAATCATTCTTAACATGGTGCCTCAAAAACGTTTTTACTGCCGCCAACGGAATTTCCGCTAACTGATAACGATCAATGCATTTAATCAATTCAGTATTCTCATCGACTGATAAAGAATTTTTTGCATATCTTTGAATAGCGAGCAATACCGTTGTGTGTGATTCCCGTGTTGCTAATTGACTTAAAGATTTCATCAATGCAGAAAAATACTGTTGGGCAATATCCATCCAACAGATGGCATTATCATTGTCTAATAACGACCCTAATAATAAATATTTAACCGGGTCATGTGCCATTAGGCAGTATTTATACCGACTGTGAAAATCGATTAATAGTGGCTGTGTTATTTCTTTTGATATTAACTGCTGCCAATCTGAATAAGCAAAAACACGGGTGATAAAGCTTTCTCGTATGTGCAAATCTTCTAATCGCCCTGATTCTTCTACCGGTAAAAAGGGATAAGCATCGGTGATTACTTTTGCATATAACCCCCGTCCTTGTCCTATGACACACCCTTTTTCTACAGCGTGTATTGTTACCGAAAACAACCCGCAACTGGGTGATTTTTCCATAAAAATATAACCTGATAAATCACTGGTTTCCTCTACGACCTGTTGGCCATACTTCACTAGACGGTCCGTGTAATTTATAGCATGATCAGAACTCAGCACCGCTTGTGGCGCTAAAAGGCGGCCGACCAATTGAATAGCCTGACGTGGAATGGGTAGGCCGATACCCACTTCAGGACAGACGGGAACAAACTCAAAAAAATCTGACAAGGTTTTCGTGCATAACATTGAATGCTTATGCCCGCCATCGTAGCGGACTTCATTGCCAAGTAAACAGCTGCTTATCCCTATTTTTATTGTCATGGTATGAGTAAAATTAACCGTTAAGTGCGAAACAGCCTACGTATTTTAATCATATAACGTTGTTATCGACTGCAACCTCATTGATTAAGATTACTCAGAGAATCTTGGGCCCTAAGCGATCGTCTAATTTGACGATAACCCTTCAACTCACCTAAAAACAAGCCCTAAATTTTAACCGTTGTTATTTTATTATTACCGATGATCCTAAAACAAATAGTCAGCAATTAAAAGCGTTGCTAACAAATGTAACGAGTCACTCTCGACCTTACAATCCAAAGGGATGCTCTAATACAATGGTCTGATTACGCTCAGGGCCGGTGGAAATAATGGTAATTTTCACGCCAATCAAACTTTCTAACCGTTTAATATACGCTTTAGCATTTTCTGGCAATAAATCATACTCTGTTATTCCCAGTGTACACTCGCTCCATCCCGGCATTTCTTCGATAACCGGTTCACATAGTTCATATAAATCTGCTCCTAACGGTGCAGTTTTGGTTTCACGACCGTTAATGATATAAGCCGTACAAATGCCAATGCTTTCCAATCCATCGAGCACATCCAACTTAGTCAAACAAATACCCGATAAACTATTTAATTGTGCAGATTTTCGCATCGATACGGCATCAAACCAGCCACACCGTCTTTTCCGACCGGTTGTTGCGCCAAACTCATGACCTTTAACGCCCAGATGATTGCCCTGCTCATCATCTAACTCAGTAGGAAAAGGGCCATTACCCACCCGTGTTGAATAAGCTTTAGTAATACCCAGTACATAATTAAAATGCAGTGGACCGAGGCCCGTACCGGATGCGGCACCGCCTGCCGTCGTGTTGGATGACGTCACAAAAGGGTATGTTCCATGATCAATATCCAGTAAGGCACCTTGCGCCCCTTCAAACAACACTCGATTCCCAGCCGCTTCATGCGCATACAGTTTCTCACTGACATCGGTTAGCATCGGTTTTATAATTTCAGCCATCGCTAGTGTTTCCTCCAACATCCGTTGGTAATCAACAGCAGGTTCTTGGAAATATTCAGTCAACATAAAGTTATGGTAATCCGTTAATTCCTTTAACTTCCGAGCAAAAACATCCGGGTATAACAAGTCACCCGCTCGTAAGCCTCGCCTAGCAACCTTATCTTCATACGCCGGGCCAATTCCTCGCCCTGTGGTACCAATAGCCTGTTTACCTTTAGCAATCTCACGTGCTTGGTCCAAGCGTGCATGAATAGGCATGATTAACGGGCACGCCTCACTAATTAACAATCGTGACCGAACCGGAATGCCAGCTTGCTCAAGTACATCTATCTCTTCCAGTAAAGCACTCGGCGACAGCACTACACCATTACCAATCAAACACTGAACGTTCTCTCTTAACACGCCAGAAGGAATTAAGTGTAGCACGGTCGTTTCCCCAGAAATAACCAACGTATGACCCGCATTGTGTCCACCTTGAAAACGCACTACGGCATCGGCTTTATCCGTTAACAGATCAACGAGTTTTCCTTTTCCTTCATCGCCCCATTGGGTGCCGATGACCACTACATTCTTTGTCATGATTATCTTGTCTTCTCAGAGCGGGCGAAGAACCCACGATTGATTTTCTTTAAAAATAACGGCTGTGCAATTATAATCTGTCGCCGTTCCTGATTGACCGGTCAACTGTTGAATCACTACACGACCCTCAGCTCTTAGGTCACCAATTAACTCACCAAGCGCCTCATCTTTATCACTGGGTGCAAAAATTTTCTCTGGCCGTGATTTAGCTTCATTATTATTGTTTTTAGATAACCGCGCTAAAACGTTCAAATCAGCACTAAAACCGGTTGCGGCTCTCTCCCTGCCAAAATCAATACCAATATTATCGTATCGACCCCCACGCGCAATTTCCCGACCATAGCCCGGAACAAAAGCCGCAAAAACGATCCCGGTATGGTAGTGATAGCCTCGTAATTCAGCTAAATCATAACTAATCGCCAAACGCGGGAATGCTTGCTCCAATTGCACTGAAACGTGTTCAAGATCAGCTATGGCTGCCTGTACCACTGGTCCTGCTTTAAATAAAAATTCACGCGCCTTAGCAAAAACCTCCCGATCTCCATTTAAATCAGGTAACGCCATAAACATCGCTTTAAATGCATCACTTAAATCCAACTGTGTTAAAAAAGCAGTTAACTCAGGTTTTGACTTACGTTGCAAAATGTCAAATAAATCCGTTATTTGACGAGAACTCAACCCCGCCTCATTCACTAATCCTCGATAAACACCCACATGACCTAAATCCACATGAAGTTCTTGTAGACCCGTAATAGCCAGCATTTCGAGCATTAATTTAATAATTTCCAAATCACCGTCAGTCCCAGCATAACCATAGAGTTCTGAGCCAATTTGAGTCGGCGTCCTACTTTTATCTAACGCATCACCACACGCATGCACAATCGTACCGGCATAACATAATCGCGTCGGCCACTCATACCCTAATTGATGCGCATCGATCCGTGCCACTTGCGGGGTCATATCCGCACGAATCCCCAGCATAGACCCGCTAAGTTGATCGATTAATTTAAAGGTCTGTAAGTCAAGGTCCTGACCTGAGCCAATTTGTAACGTACTTAAATAATCAATTAATGGCGGTGTTACCCGCTCATAACCCCAAGTCACAAATAAATCAAGAATACGTCTTCTTAATGCTTCGATAACACGCGCATCTTCGGGTAAAACTTCTTCAATACCATCTGGTAATAAACGAGGGTCTGCCATAGCCATTTTCTATTTCTCATTCACGCAAAACGCCCCGAAAATTCGGAGCGTTTCACTGTTAAAACAATAGCTTAAGTGAATACTATTAAAGCCATTCACCGCATATTATCATCTAGACTTTATTTCTGCTTTTTAAAATATTTAAAATAATCAGAGTCCGGTTCAAGCACTAGCATATCGCCCTGTTTTTTAAAGGTTTTTTCATACGCAGACAAGCTCCGAGTAAACTGGAAAAACTCGACATCTGCGCCATAGGCTCGCGCGTAAATATCGGCCGATTCAGCATCCCCTTCACCACGCGTTTCTTCAGCTTCACGATACGCATTCGCCAAAATCACTTCACGTTGTTTGTCTGCATTCGCGCGAATCCCTTCAGATGTCTCTTTCCCTTCAGAACGCAGTTCATGAGCCACACGTTTTCGCTCTGCATCCATACGACTATAAACAGACTTACTGACCTGCGGTGGTAAATCAATGCGTTTAACCCGGATATCAATGATTTCAATACCCAATTTTATCGCTTGTGGCGCAGAAGTAACAATCAATGCATCCCGTATAGTTTCACGTTCTGTTCGCACCAAGTACTTAATAGTTCGACTACTGAATTCACTACGCGCTGCATCTTTAATAATTTGATCAATACGTAGATTTGCCTGTACAGCATCACCGGCTACCGAGGTATAGAACTTCGATACATCAACGATCCGCCATTTAACAAAGGTATCAACAATAACATTTTTCTTTTCAGAGGTTAGAAACCGTTCTGGCTTCGAATCTAAAGTTAAAATACGCGTATCAAATTTCTTAACATTATTCACGAAAGGTAATTTGAAATACAATCCAGGCTCATAATCAGCCTTAATAATTTCACCTAATTGAAATTTAATCGCTTTTTGCGTTTCATGTACCGTGAAAATACACGACATGAATACAAACATGACCAGGCCAAGGCCTAGTAGAATTTTATTTGACATCATTTCCGCCCCCTTGACTCACGACCGCGCGTTGATGCACGGCTAGTTCCCGAATCACGGTTAGATCCTGAATTATGATCATTATCACCTCCGCTATTTACGGCACCACCGGTTTTATGTGCTCCTTGACCACGACCTAAACGGTCCAACGGTAAATACATAACGTTATTACCTTTTTTAAGATCAATCATAACGGTATCGGTCTTACTTAATACCGACTCCATCGCATCAATATAAAGACGTTTACGGGTTACATCCGGTGCTTTCTTGTACTCTGCGAGTAACTTTGTGAAACGCACTGTCTCACCTTGAGACTCTGCTATCACCCGAAGTTTATACCCTTCCGCTTCTTGAATTTTTCTTGAAGCCGCACCCCGTGCTTTAGGAACAACATCATTTCGATACGCTTCAGCCTCATTAATATAGCGTTCCTTATCCTCTCTTGCTTTAATTGCATCCTCAAAAGCGGCCTGCACCTGCTCAGGTGGTTGAGCATCCTGTAGGTTCACATCCGTAATAATGATTCCTGAACTATAGCGATCAAGCAACGTTTGTAATTCTTTTTTAATATCAGCAACGATGTCTGCCCGCCCTTCCAACAGAACGAAGTTCATATCATTACGACCGATCACACCCCGCTCAACACTTTCAGTCGCCTGCTTAAGAGTTGCTTTTTGATCTTTAACATTAAAAATATAATTGGCTGCATCTTTAATTTGATACTGCACGGCTAAGCGAACATCGACAATATTCTCATCTTTAGTCAGCATCAACGATTCTCTCGGGACCGAACCCGAGCCCCGTTCACGCCCACCGGTACGATAACCCACCTCAATAAAACGTTGTTTCTGGACATTAACAATATCAACCGCTTCGATTGGCGTTGGTAAATGCCAATTCAAACCCGGCGCAGTGGTTTCACTATATTTCCCGAACCGTGTTTCCACACCGTGATTACCTTCATCAACGATATAAAAGCCACTCAGTGCCCATAAGACAACTGCAGCAACAAGCAACAACCCAATGCCTAAACCTGAACCACCTGGCATTTTGCTTTTCCCACTACTCCCACCAGCCCCACCACCAAAAATATTACTTATTTTTTCTTGAAAGGACCGAATGGCCTCATCAAGATCAGGCGGTTGCTGTTGACCTTTTTTATCATTCCATGGGTCCTTATCTTTATCCCCAGGTTCATTCCAAGCCATAAATGCTCCATTTATTAAACTTTCAGATTATTTTACGCTGTAGCCATCAGTTACTTTGGCCAGTCACCATTTAACTTTTTAATTATCCTTGAAAATAGGAATTTATTCAAACAACTAGGCTATTTCTTTTTCATTAATATTTTTTAATAAACCTAAATGCTTTTTTTCAATCTCTATTGTTATCTGCCAACCACCATTGTCAAGCGTTTCATCAGAAATTATTTGACTATGCTTATATAAGCTGGCACGCACACCCCCTTGCAATGGGGATAAATAACATTCTTTGCGTATGCGACTCGAGGCATAAATACCTTCCAGAACCGTTAACAACAAATCGAGTCCCCGTTGTTCTTTAGCTGAAACCCAAACCCTAAAAGGAACCCCATCGGCATCATAGTCAATTCTCGGTTCTACATGGTCTGCCAAATCAATCTTATTAAAAACTTGTAACTGCCTTATTTTACCGGCACCTATTTGTTGCAACACATGATTGACCTCAGTGATGGTTTCGTCTCTATTCTCAGCATTACAATCAACTATATGCAACAATAAATCAGCTTCACTTGCCTCTTGTAATGTGGATCTAAAAGCCGCAACTAATTCGTGCGGCAATTGCCTAATAAAACCCACCGTATCCGCCAAGATAAGTTCAGAATCATTCGGCAGACGGCAGCGTCGCAAAGTTGGGTCTAAGGTAGCAAACAATTGATCTGCCGCATAAACATCAGAACCTACCAAAGCATTAAACAGTGTTGATTTACCGGCATTCGTGTAACCCACCAATGACACTGAAGGGATCTCGGCGCGTTTACGCTTAATACGCCCTTGATGGCGTTGCTTGATTATTTTCTCTAGACGCCCTCTGATTTGCCGCATTCTTACCCGGATTAACCGTCTATCCGCTTCTAATTGCGTCTCGCCAGGCCCCCCCCTTAATCCGACCCCCCCTTTTTGACGCTCTAAATGAGTCCAGCTTCGAATAAGCCGTGTCGACGAATGTTGTAATTGCGCCAACTCAACTTGTAATTTTCCTTCGTGGGTTTTCGCTCGCTGCGCAAAAATATCCAAGATCAGCCCCTGGCGATCAACAACACGCGTCTCTAAAGCTTCTTCTAAGTTACGCTCTTGCCGTGGTGACAGCGTATGATTAAAAACAACCACATCGGCATTGTGCTGTTGAATGACATTCTTTAATTCTTCAAGCTTTCCCGTACCAATAAAATACTTGGGTTCAGGCCGATTACGACGACCGGTCAACACCGCAAGTGGCTGAACACCGGCAGATAAAACCAATTCTTGAAGCTCATTTAAGTCATTACTCTCTCTGAACAAGGCCATATGAACTAATACGGCTTGCTTACCGTTCTTCGGGCGATCAAACAAGGAAGATTCCTATTTAAAGTTACACAAACTAACCTTCATGCTCGACATTATCGGAATGAATTTTAACCTGTTTGGTTGGGACAATCGTGGATACCGCATGTTTATAAACCATTTGGCTTACATTACTCTTGAGCAAAATAACATATTGATCAAAAGAATCAACTTTTCCCTGTAATTTTATGCCATTAACCAGAAATATTGAGACTGGAGTGTGTTCTTTTCGAAGTGTATTCAAAAAAATGTCTTGTAAATTATGGGATTTGGACATTTTACCCTCCCTATATTTATTATTATTATTTGTCCTTACAAGATACCCATTTAACCTTAACTTTGCAATGAATTTACCCTGCATATATCACTACAAAACACCCCTTTAGCTAAAAAAATTACTGTTATCCCTCCGCTCACAGGCCTAATAATGTTGTCTCAATACCTGATAAAGATCACCCTTAATAGCGTCATCGGCATTAAACCAGAGCGTGTCTTCCATTTTACGCAACCATGTAAACTGTCTTTTTGCTAGCTGTCGGGTGGCTACAATACTTTTAAAGACCATTGCCTCATAGTCCAGTTGACCTGCCAAATATTGCCAAACCTGCCGGTAGCCAACAGCGCGAATAGCCGGATGTTGCAACGAAAGATCGCCCCGTTGAAAAAGCGCTTCGACTTCTTCAATAAATCCTTTTTCAAGCATTGCATGAAACCTTAAGGCGATTTTCTCATGCAGGCCTTGCCTGCTTTCAGGCGCTAAAACCAACTTGATCGCAGAAAATGGCAGACCCTCTTGATTTTCTGCCGCTAAATGCTGAGATAGCGGCTGACCGGTCATTTCATATACTTCTAACGCGCGCTGAACCCGCTGTGGATCATTCGGGTGAATCCGTAACGCTGCAACAGGATCAATTGCCTGTAATTGCCGGTGCATAAACGCAACACCAAATCTTTCAGATTGATTGACTAACCGTTGCCTAATAACTGGATTCGCTGCGGGTAAATCAACCAGTCCATTAAATAAGGCATGAAAATAAAGCATCGTACCTCCGGTCAACAACGGGACTTTTCCTTGCTGTTGAATCGTCTTAATGCGTGCTAAGGCTTGAGTCCTAAATTGTGCGGCCGAAAAAGATTGAATGGGGTCCAAAATATCCAACAGATAATGGGGAATTCCACCTTGCTCTAATTTCGTTGGCTTTGCCGTTCCAATATCCATTTGCCGGTAAACCAAGGTAGAGTCCACACTGATAATCTCAGCACCGAAGGTTTTCGCTATATCTACCGCCAGCGCTGTTTTCCCGGCCGCAGTCGGCCCCATCAAACAAATCACCGGTAATGATCGACCCATCGCTATTGCCCACGTAAAAAAAACTTATCCAATTCCTGAGCACTGATTTCCACCCATGTCGGACGCCCATGATTACATTGACCGGAGCGCTCAGTCATTTCCATATCACGTAACAATGCATTCATTTCCACAACCGTCAATCGCCTATGGGCGCGAACAGAAGTATGACATGCTAATGTCGCTAAAATCTCATCACCGGTTTCTTCTATGCGCCGTGTAGTTCCGTACGCCAGCAGGTCTGCTAAAACATCTCGCAGCAATTGCTCTATTTTAGTCTGCATCAATAATGCTGGAATGGCCCTGATAATTAAGGATTCAGGGCCGAGTCGATTTAATTCAAATCCTAAACCATTAAACAAATCACTGTGTTTTTCAGATAGATCTGCTTCTTCCGTTGTGACTTGAAAACGGACCGGTAACAATAGCGGCTGACTTGGAATAACACCTGCCGCCCTTTGTTGTTTTAATCGTTCATAAACAACCCGCTCATGTGCCGCATGGGTATCGACTAAAATAATTCCGTTGGCGGTTTCTGACAAAATATAAATATCATGAATATGCGCAATTGCAAATCCAAGCGGGGGTACTTCATTAACTGATTGCGGCAAAGGGACTTCCCCCCTTTCACCTGTTT
>Ga0257121_1003076_pt1 | contig 11136 bp, 4 predicted proteins | sample SI106_100metaG_FD_190180 | JGI IMG/M metagenome (GOLD analysis project Ga0257121, IMG submission 190180) | Marine microbial communities from Saanich Inlet, British Columbia, Canada - SI106_100 | ecosystem: Environmental > Aquatic > Marine > Inlet | place: Canada: British Columbia | collected... | reverse complement strand
CTATTTGTAATGGTTAGGTTTAGTGTAGCAATACTATCACAACCTGCTGCATTAGTGCTAGTAAAGGTTGCTGTATTGTTAGAGGAAGTGTAAGTTACTCCATCTAGCCAAGTATATGAATCACAATGTGTTTGAGTGTCTGTTGATGTAGTACTTGGGATAACTGTGATAGTTATCGTATCGTTATCTGAACAACCACTTGCATCAATACCCGTTACAGTATAAGTTGTAGTTGAAGTGGGATTGATAGGAGTACCGTTAGTTACATTATTATTCCAGCTATATGTTACTCCTAAAGTACCAGTTCCAACTAATGTAGTAGGATAGCCTTCGCAGACAGTGATATTAGTAGCAGAAGCCGTTACCGTTGGTAAAGAAATTGTTGAAGTTACAATTACGGGAGGACTATCAGTAATACATCCTGTTGCATTATCAGTTACTGTACAAATATAAGTGCCAGCAATTAAACCAGTAGCTGTTGCAGTTGTTTGAGCAGGATTTGTATTCCATGCATAAGTATAACTAGATGATCCATTTGGAGTTACACTAGCAGTACCGTCAGGATTTAAGCATGAAGTTAATGGAGTTGAATTGTCAGTTACTCCAAAACCATTTAAATAAATTAGATAAGTTTCACTGTTTGAATTAGGTAAAGGACATTCATTATCATTTATAACAATATTAAGTGTATATGGTGATCCTGTAATATCAGCAGTAGTAGGAACCCAATTAAAAGTTCCTGTAACAGTATTTGAACTTAAAGGAGCTGCTGGATTGATAGTAAATGTAGCGCCGGCTGGCAATAAAGAATTAAGCATTTCTATATTAACTATAGATGTTGCTTGTATATCAAAATTTAATTGACTGCTTCCATCTACGCAAAAAGAGAAGCTATTGTTAACGCTGTTTAAAGTAGTATTTGTACCAGCAATTGCTGAAATTAAAGGATTAGTAGCACCAGTACAGGCTCTAGACCAAATCTGTATATCTCGGGTTACAAAACCAATATTAGTTCCATTTCTGGATTCCGATACTTTTATTGCAGCAACTGACGTGCCTTGTAAATTAGTATTAATACACAAATCTCCAGTTATTGGATCACAAGTAGTCGTACTCCCAGGAAAAGGTTGAGTAAAAGTACCATTTGGTCCAGGAACATTTTGGTAAATCATATTATCATTTATCCCTTCATCAACTTTAGGTGGAGTAAGACTATAGCTTAAATCATCCATTTCTGCATCCGTTGCTCCATTAAAAAAACAATCTCCTCCAGTACACAAAAAACTAATAGGATCTGAAGAAAAAACAGGTGAATTACTCAAATATATTGTGTTATCAATATTAGCGACAACACATAAATCATCAGTATTATTTCCAGGGCCATATGTGGTAGTATTTCGCGCAGTTAAAGGTTCATTCCATATTTTCCAAGAGTTTCTATTGGGAAATGTAACTATACCTGAATAAGTATATTTCTCATATGCATAAGCTAAACCATAAGAACAGGGGTTTGTTATACTATTGCAAACAGGAGTAACATTAGTAGGAGAACCTGTTAAAGTAAGATTAGTGGTATTATATCCACCATTATTATTATTAGCCCATTCTTCCCATCTAAGGTCAAAAGATGATGGAGCATTAGGAGATGCATTTTCACAATCGTAATAAAAGTTTAGAGTGATTTTATAATCTAGGGATTCAATTGATGGTGAAGTTGTCCATGTGCAAGATGTTCCAGTGTTATTGACAGAAAAAGTAGAAGACCCTCCATTTTCATTTGTAGCAGTTCCGGAAGTTAGTGTAGCTGTTCCTTGTGTTACGGCATAAGTTCCTTGTATAGAATTCCCGCATGGGCCAAACCAACCACCACCAGAATACCAACCATCACCATAGCTGTCATACCAATTAAAGTTTAATGATTTGTTAGTAGGCAAGCAAACGGTTACTGTATGTGTTCTGTTATTAAGATTACATGAATTATTGTATGGCCCTCCTGAAGCATATAAATTGCCACTATTATCTGTTATATTCCAACTTGCTTCAGATCCATAGTAATCAGTAATCACGGTAATTATTACTTGCCTTCCTGTTCCAGTAATCCCACCAGGAGATGCTGAAGTGCCCACAAATTTATAGGTAATATCCATCCCCGCCGCATGAGAAGCAAAAGTTTCTGTCGAGAAAAAAAATGACATAAAAACTAATAGTAATAGTTTGAAATCTTTACTAAAGCTTAAAAGTCGAGAAAAAAGTAGTAGAAATATTTTTTTCATCCGATAAAAATAACATTAATTATTAAAATCTTAACTAATGAGAAAAATAAGTCTTATGCATTCAACTTGTTTATATCAATTAAGTCTGTATTAAATATACGTAATATTATCTAATTAAGGTTACTATTCCATCAAATACTCTTTCTTTTCCATTAAAATCAATGATGACAATATTATATACATAAATCCCAGAGGGTGCATATTCAGAACCATTATTTATTTTACCATCCCAAGCTTGATCGCAACCATACATGCAATATGAATCAGTGAATTTATTTGTTTCAAACACTCTTGATCCAGATCGGTCATAAATCGATAATTTATAATCGTTCACTCCTCTAGTAATTGGAAGAAAGTGATCATTATATAAATCGTTATTTGGTGTGAAACCAGTAGGAATAAAACAACTAAATGCTTCATTAATAAATATTGTTTGGGTAATTGAACTAACACACCCACTATCAGAAATAATGTTAAGGGTTACTAAATGAGTGTCAACAATAGCACTAAACTCATGAATGAATCTTGAATTATTTACTATAGTATCATTAGTAATGTTATTATAGAAATCCCAAACAGCATTGGTGTGTCCAATTGAATTATCTATAAAATTAACAAAAGGGTTGTTCACGTCAGTTGGTTGAGGATAGGCAACAAAGCTTGCGACAGGAGAGGGGTTTAGACTAATGGTTATTTTCTCTCCTTTTTCATCCGCGATACATCCTTTACTATCAACTACTTCAGTTATTTGCCAGATTCCTGCTTGATTAGTATTTAATGATAAAGGGGTGGAGTTTGTATTGATATTTAGAAATTTATCTTCTAAACCAATAGAATAACTTACATTATATGCAGGGGTCCCACTATTAATTGTAAACATCATTTCAGTTGTACTGCCATCATCACAAATAAACCTATCATCAGTATATAATTCTGCAATAGGTAATGGGTTTGCAATAATATCAAAATTCTTATTGAAAGGATCTTTATTACATCCTTTAGCATCCTTTAATGAGATTATATCATAGGATGTATTATAAGTATATAAAGATTGAGGTATGGTAATTGAATTATTATATGGAGGCAATATTAAAGGAATTCCATTTTTGATAAAGGTTACTTCCCAAGGAGCAGTCCCATTTGTAAATTCAAAGTTAATATAAGCAAGATCACCCTGACAAATTTCTCCAGTATCAGCTGTGCTTGTTACAATCATATCGGCACTTTCATTTACAGTAAGTGTTGCCAAGTTATTTGCTGGATCAATAATTCCACAGCCATTATCATCATAAAATTCAGTTATCAAAAAAGGATAAATTCCTGCATTGTTTTTAGTGTATGAGATTAAGTCTCCAATATTTGCACCACTATAAATGGTTCCGTTATTACTGATGGAGAAAGAATCTGTAACATTAATAATTAAAGTATAAGGCACCGCTGGGTTGGAAAGATTTATAGGCGTTTGTAAATTTAATGGGATAGTATTTCCTTCACAAATCTCTGATGGTATAAAACTGTTTAGAGTAATTATTGGTGTTTCATTTACTTTTAAAGGTATGTTGGCAGGTAAAATTCCAATACAACCGTTATCGTCAGTAAAAGATGTGATAAAGAAGGTGTAATCTTCAGGTAATAATTGTAAAGCTTCCACATGAGAAGTATTACAAGTTATCTGATTAAGAGGTGGGTTTAAAGGAATAGCATTAACACTATAATTATAATCAATTGTAAAAGGAGATAATCCTGAATTAAAATTAAATGAAATTTCCGCATCTTCATCTTCACAAATTGGACTATTTGAAGAGAAATTTGAGATGGTTGGATTCTCATTAAGAATAATTGTAAAATTTGGTGGAAATAAATTATTTGGACAAATATTCCCTCCTGCATCTACTATATTTATTATTTCTACTAAATTATTTCCAATTACTAATAATGATGAAATATCACTTGATGTTGGTGTATTTAAGCTTGTTATTCCGTTTAATGATGCAGAAGTAGCTGTTGAATATGCTATTCCGTTAATTAAAAAGTCAATATTTATAGTTGGGATTCCTTGAATTCCTTCAAATATAATATCTAAAGGTAATCCTTCACAAATCTCAATATTGCTAGAACTTACAGTGATAATTGGAAATGGTTCTACTGTAACGTCCACACTTGAACTAGAAGGAATACTAGTGCAATTATTCCCGTCAGTAATTGAAGTAATTGAAATTGTTACTGGATTGTTATTAATGTCATAGTTAGGAGTAACTGATCCTGTCCCTGACATACCAGGATTTATTATAAAAGGTGAGTAAATACCCATTGGAATCTCATTTCCTTGTAAGTTTATTGTAAAAGGAGGCGTCCCTTCAAGCATATTAACTGTTATGTCAGTTGATGTAGTCTGAAAAACTGTTAAAGGGTTTGCGGTAGGTGTTGTAGGGTCTATTTTTGGTTCTGGGTGTATAGTTATGTTACTGCTAGTGGAATAAGGTAAGGCACCATTATTTGTGCATGAGCTTAAAGGGTTAGCAGGAGCCAACTGATATGTAAACAAAAATGTAGTTGATAATGCAGGTATTCCTAGATTAAATATAGGGTTAGTTAAATCTATTGGATTTGCTACTGCAATATTATTGTATACCCAACTTCCAGTAATGTCTTGACTCCCGTCTAATAGTTGGAAAAGATCATAGTTTGTAATTGAGATGTCATTTACACAAATTTCTAAATTTGCATTCGCAATTCCAGTGTTAGGAGGTGTTTCAGCAGTAATTGTAATATTTGTGAACTCATCAGGGCAAATTCCTAGAACGTCTGTTACGGTATAGGTGTAGGATCCAAAAGGATCAATAATATTTCCTAAATTATCTGAAGCTTGAAATGTTCCGCTAGCCACAGGGTTAATTCCATAAGTCCATGCTCCACCAGCATCTCCCCCAGTAGGAAAGAAGGGCGGGGCGTTAAGATTGTGTAAGGTAAAGTCATCCTCACAGATGGTATTTGATGTAGTAATCCCAGATTGAGGTGGGTTTACAACTAATAAATTAACATCAGTATATGCTGATCCGGTACATCCTGATGCACCAGCTCCTAAATCTACTATATCTTGGATCCAATAAGTGAAAGTTCCAGCTGAATTTGTTGGGATAGAAATGGGCAATCCAGTGATAATATCATTACTATTTACATCCACTGTTACTGAGTTTAACCCACTTGCATCATGATATTGAATTTGAAAGTCACCTACTCCGGTAGGAGAAAAAATTAAGTTAACATTATCGTTTAAACATGCCTCATTTGCTGTAGCGTTCGTGCTAAATGTAGCTGTAGGAATGTCACTGACAATTATAGTTATTTCTTCAAAATCAGTAGAAGGACAATTAATTGAAATATCGGCAGTGTATCTAATTGTATATGTTCCGGAAGCTATTGGTGCCCAGGATCCAGGATTGATAATTACAGTTCCTGGTAAACCTCCCGTTACATCAGTCCAATTTATTCCTGTAAATGGACTTGGTTGTATGCAAGAAGGACAATTTGCAGTTGCATTAAATTGAGAATTTAAGTCAATAGTTGTGCCATCCAAACATATTTCAATCGAATTAGCAGGTAAAGTTCCTGCATTTGGAGCATCTTCAATAGCTACAAGTATTTGAATCGCACTTGGGGAAGGGCATCCTGCTTGCGGACTTACTTCATATTCAAATGTGTGATAGTTACCTGGTGTTGTTGAAGGGAATATAGAAGGATCTAGTATATAATTAATTCCATTGAATGGTAAACTTGGATCAGGGTTTCCTGTACCAAGAAAGTTCCATATTCCATTTAAATCGGGAGAGCCATTTAAATTATTTGGAAGATATAAACCGGGAGCATCATTTTTACATAAAGTAATAGGGTTAACATTTACTATACCAGCATTTGGAGGACTATTTACTATAACTGAAAGTGTAGGATTAGTTACTGAAGCTGGACACCCTGTAACATCTATAATACTAAGAATAGAATAAGTCGTGTTTTGTGTTGGGTAAAAAGTAATTGGTGTGCCAATTGCAGGACCACTATTTATTAGTCCTAATGAATTTAATTGATATGTTGCATTTGTTGCTGGTCCTGTTATAGGGTTAATTACTAAATTAACATCATAAGGAGCTCCCCCGCTTAATAGAAGATTAAGCATTAAAGGGTCGCCAGCACAAATAGTAGTGTTGCCACTTAAAGTAGCAGAAATTGGATTGGCATTTGGCATTACAGTTACAGTGTCAATTGCAATGCATTGTGGGTGTAGCGAATCGTAAGCAGTTACTTGAAATTGTGTAGTAATAGCAACTGTTGCTACAGGATTTTGAACGTTCGGATTATTTAACCCTGATACCCCACCACTGGTAATATTTTGCCAACTATAATTGTAGCTTGCAGTAGCAGGGCAAGTAACGGGTGTGCTAAAACTTCCGGGAACACTTGCTACAAATCCTTGTGTAGTAAGTAGAGTGTTTTGACTGTCATAAACTTCATAAAAACATTCATCAGCTGCATTGCCCAATGCGGTAAATATTGCATCTAATTGATCGCCATCAGTCACTGGAACTAGATAGCTAACATTCGTAAAATTACCTCCTGTAATCATAGTGTAATTGCTATATAAAGAACCGTTGATATTTATATCTAAATTGTGGTATGTTTGAGGCGCTGTACCTACACTCCAGCCAGCTTGAGTTGGTCCGCCAGCAGAAGGGGGTAAATAATTCCAAAGTTCCAATCTATAATTGCAATTGGCAGTAATAGTTGCTTGAGCATCTAATGTGTCAGATCCTGAACAGGCAGAGGAAATTGTTGAAGATATAATAGTTGGTTGGTCTACTGTTACAGTGAAAGTTGCTGTACAAGTATCGTCTATCCAATTTGAATACATCAAATTATAAGTAGATGTTGTATATGGATTTACAGTAATAGTATCTAAAGAATAACCAATAGGAATATTTCCTCCACTCCAAACTGAACTGTATCCAGAACAAGTTGCAATATTTATATTGTCAATTCCCCAAAAATCATAAATAGTTGATGAAGCATTTGTTTGTTGCCATCTAAATTGTGTTGTTGAGGTTTGAGCAGCCAAAGGAATAGCAAAACAGTGATTTTGCCATCCTGTAAAAGGAAATCCTACTGGGTTAAAATATGTAATTGTTGTCCAGGCCCCTGTAGCAGTTTTGTATTGTACATATACTCCCTCATTAGTTAGATCAGGTCCGTCACATGCTCCTCCTTGTGTTTCTTGCCTAAAGTCAAAACAAATATTTCCTCCACATGATGCGTCAACAGGTATTGTTGTTGCAGTTCTGGGTAAAACAGAACCGCTACCGAACCATAAATGAACTCCACCTTGAGGGTTGGTGCCACAAGGTCCTCCAATAGTATATCCTGCAGATATACCTCCTGGAGCAGCCCATAATCCACTTAATGTTCCTGCAGAAAAGTCATCTGATGATGCTCCTCCAACTCCAACTTGTTGTAGTAAAAGACTTTCTCCACAAGCAATTGAATCTCTTACTGCAACAATACTAGTGTTACATTGCGCAATTGAATTATTTGTATTTACTAAAAGTAGATAGCTTAAAATTATTAAAGAGAGTGATCTAAAAGTAAAAAATATTTTCATTTACTTGATTTTTAAGTTAGTAAGCTCAAATTTTGTAAGAGCATTAATTTTGTTTACGCCAGGCATATCTTCTAACTTTTCCGTGAATTTTGAAAATATGCGTAAGTTGTTATTTATGTTGCATTTCCCTTCAGAGATTGAACTTGCTGATATTGAAAATTGTTTACGATTTTCTATATTATTAGTTTCGCAATTTATACAATTTTCATCATACCATAATTGGTTTTCCCATTCAATAGATAAATTTTGATTTGTATAATTAGATATTTTAAAAATTAAAAATTCAGAATTAAATTGTTCAGTATATTCGCAATTCTGATAAGTAAATTCAATTTTAATACTATCATTTTCAAAATAAGTTTCCCAATTAGCAGGATTTGATCCCGAAAGAGTATTCGATAATAGAGTGGTAAAAGCTATTGTTATAACGGATAAAAATGTTTTCATATAATTGTTTTTCAAAGCAACAAATATACGAAAAAATGACTAAAACTCTTTTTGAATGTTTTATAATCTTATGAGCCCTAAAACAAATAGAGTGTATTTTTATAATTCTTTGATAGAATTTTGTGTAATCCAACCGCTATTTCCATTAGCAATTCTAATATTAATCCAATCCCCAATTTCATCAATTATTACCACTTTACTTCCTGAATGGAGTGAAAATAAATTGGTGCTATTGCTAGTTGGTGCGCTATTCACAATTACTGTTGAAGTGAAAATGATTCCTTCTTTTTTAACAAAATTTTGAGTGTAGGAACTGTGGGTGAAAAATAGCGACATTAAGGTTAATACAGATAAAACTTGTAGCAGCAACTTATTTTTTAGAGTAGTGAATTGTGTTATTAATTTTAATAAGAAAAATAATAGAACAAATATTAATGCTAATGTTTGCCAAATTTTAGTATTGAAAACTTGTGTTAAGCTTATCCGCCATTTTTTGTAGAAAAGTTGAGGTAAGGGCTCAATTCTATCAATTATTTTTAATCTTGCTAGAGCAAGATTGTGTGTTGTTTTCTCTTTCTTTCCGAATTGCAAACTTTTTTCGTAATGCCAAATTGAATTTGCCAAATTTTGTGTTTTGTAATGGCAATTACCTAAATTATAATAAAGCTCAGCACTTTCCAATCCGTTTGCTAAAATGCTGTCGTAAAGAAAAATAGCAGTTGAGTAGTTCTCATTTGCATATTCACTATTAGCTTGCAAGAAAAGTTGCTCTCCTGCAGAGGAATTTAAAGTAAAAAATAAGGGGAGTATGAATATTAGTTTTTTCATTTTAGAGCTGTTTCAACTTCAATAATTATATTTTTTGCTTTGCTAAGCACGGCATCCATTTGTGCATTTTTATTACTTGCTAGTGCATAGCGTGCAAACTCACATTCGTCTAGCAAGGCAATAAATTTACTTTCTACAGCATTCTCAATAGCTGAAGATTTGAAATAAGAGCTTACTGTTTCTTTGGATAAATCCGCACTAGCAACTTTGAATTTATCAGCAAAATAACCCCAAAGTGATTTTTCAATTTCTTCAAAAAATCTATCAAAATCACTAGAATTTATGCAATTTTGTGCAGTTTTTAGTCTTTTTAACGCAATTTTGTTTGCTTTCTTGTTTTTCCAGTCGCTACTTGATTTGTCTGTTTTGCCAACTATTTTGTTGTAAATCCATAATAGGATAAGTAAGAATATTGGTAAAAAGAAAAGAGTGTAAAAAAGTTTTACGTGAATTACTCGTTTCTTTATTGCCTGCAAATTACTTTCTGTGAAAATATAATGGATATCTTTTTGTTCAGTTTTAACTTGTCGCTGACTTGTGCTTCCAGTTTCTTGTTCGTTATTTTTACTAGCCAATATTGTTAATGTATGCTTGCTTGATTTTTTAGTTTCGTATTGTTTATTTTTAGTGTTATATACCACAAGATTTGCTGAGGGTATTGTGTAATTTCCTTTATATCTTGGTATCAGTAGATATTCAAAGGTTTTAATGCTTCTTTTTCTTCCACCTTCAAATATTCTATCCGTAATTTTTGGGTCGTAAACCTCAAAGTCATCTGGGAACTGTATGTTTAAAGGTTCAATGAGTTCTATGTTTCCTGTACCTGTAATCGTTAATTTGTAGGTAATGGCATCATTTGCATTTATTGTGGTATTGTCAACTTCAGAAGATATATTCATTTTGCCCACGGTACCTTTAAAGTTAGGCGGAGGATTTGGCAAATCAGCTACTTTTATGTTGATAGGTTTGGATCTGATAAACTCTTCTTGCACATTATATCCTCCACCGAAAAAGTTGGCAAAAGGATCACGGTTATTTCTTTTCTTTTGAATACGGATACTACATTTTAGTTCCATTGGATCAATTACTAAATCTCCTGATTTTTGTGCAGTCAGCACAGATTTCTTAATGGTGGCAACATTGTAAGATGTTCCATCAATTACATCTCGTTTAAAACGACTTGATGCTTCTAATTCCTTTGCCCAAAATCCGTTTAAGGCTGGGAGTGATGATAGTTCAGTATTGTGTAAATCAACTTTAGTAAATAATTTGTAGGTTACTAGTATTTGTTCGCCAACTACAATGTTTCTTTTACTTGTCTCTACTTTAATAAATAAGTTATTTGCTAATGATTTTTGTTGTGCCTTATTTTTTTCACTTCCCTTTACAACTTTAAGTGAGTATCTCTTGCTTTGTATTTTTTCCCCTTGAACTGTTATACTGGCAGGGCTGATATTGTAAGTTCCTTCTTTTATGGCTTTTAGGTAAAATGAATAAGTAGTAGAGCTTGTATTTTGGCTTTTCCCATTCACAAAACTATAACTACTTTGTGTGGATGGGTTGGGTCCGCTTAGGACTCTTAACCCTTTAAAGTTGGGAGATTTAAAATTATCTCCTTTGGTGTTAATTGTGTATTGAATAAGGATTTGTTCTCCAACAATAGCTGGGTTTTTATCGGCAGCTACTTTAAGTATTTGTGCGTTTAAGATTGCACTACACAATAGAAATAATATGAGGGCTAACTTTTTCACTTTACCAATCTTTTAATACTTTAACTCTTTTTCCTTTTACTTTCTTTTTCTGCAATTCTTCTTGCAGGTTTTTTTCTTGTTGTTGTATTGCTTCTAACATCTTTTCAGCCGTTTCTTTGCTCATTTCTTCCTTTTTTTTCTCAGGCTTGTCTTCTTGCTTTTCTTTATTCTCTTGGTTCTTTTCCTGCTC
>Ga0257121_1003066_pt1 | contig 11175 bp, 10 predicted proteins | sample SI106_100metaG_FD_190180 | JGI IMG/M metagenome (GOLD analysis project Ga0257121, IMG submission 190180) | Marine microbial communities from Saanich Inlet, British Columbia, Canada - SI106_100 | ecosystem: Environmental > Aquatic > Marine > Inlet | place: Canada: British Columbia | collected... | reverse complement strand
CACCTAGGTCAAAAGCACCAGAGTGTATATGTACATCTGAATGGCAAACTCCACAAGCAATAGTTTTTACAACCACCTCGCTGCCAGTTGGCTCTGGCGTTGGTGACTCAACCTCTTGAAGTGGCTTGCCGGGTTCGTGTGCTTGATAAGATTTCATATTATAAATTTCAATAAATTAATTACTTCTTTATAATATCTATTCTTTTAATTACCGCAAGCATTCAAAATATATGGAACATTTAGAAACATTTAGACAAGAAGTAAGAGATTGGCTGGAAGAAAATTGCCCGCCTTCTATGAGAACCCCGTTGATTCCCGAGGAAGAAGTGTGGGGCGGAAGAAATGCTGAATATGTAAACCCTGAATCAAAGCTATGGCTCGATCGAATGGGTGCAAAAGGTTGGACTGCGCCAACTTTACCAAAGGAATATGGCGGTGGAGGCCTTGACAGGGATCAAACAAAAGTTTTACATCAAGAGCTTTTTAAAATTAAAGCTAGACCAGCTTTAAATAGTTTTGGTATATGGATGCTTGCTCCATGCATCATAGAATTTGGCTCTGAAGAGCAAAAACGTGAGCACCTGCCTAAAATTATTAAAGGTGAGATTCGATGGTGCCAAGGATACTCCGAGCCAGGCTCAGGATCAGATCTTGCAAGCCTCTCAACAAAAGCTGAGGACATGGGCGATCACTATCTAGTGAATGGGCAAAAAGTTTGGACTTCATATGCAGATAAAGCTGACTGGATTTTTGCTCTTGTGAGAACAGGACCAAAAGAACCAAAGCATAATGGAATAAGTTTTTTGCTTATTGATATGGCAACTAAAGGAGTAAGCACAAAACCAATAACATTGATAAGTGGTAAGTCACCATTTTGTGAAACTTTTTTTGATGGTGTAAAAGCGCCAAAAGAAAACTTAGTTGGGATTGAGAATTCAGGCTGGACAATTGCCAAAAAGCTTTTGCAGCACGAAAGAAATTTTATATCTAACTTTGGCCTTGCTGGCGGGGGAACTGGATCAGGAGCAGATGTGGTGAATATAGCTAAAAAATATCTTGGAGAAGAAAATGGAAAAATTTCTGATTCTTTTCAAAGAGAGAGTATTACTATGCATAAAATGAAAGAGCATGCTTTTGGGCTGACTTTACAAAGATCAGGTGATGAGGGTGGCAAAGCATCTGCTGCATCTTCAATGTTTAAGTATTATGGAACTGAGCATAATAAAGATCGATATGAATTAATGATCGCAGCCATGGGAAACAAAGGTTTGGGCTGGACCAGTGAAGGCTTTTCAGATGATGAACAAGCTATTACTAAAGCATGGTTAAGAACAAAAGCTAATTCAATTGAAGGTGGGACCTCTGAAGTCCAACTTAATGTAATTTCTAGACGTGTTCTAGATTTACCAAACTAAGGAAAGCATGAAATTAATACTCACAGAAGAACAGCAATTTTTAAAAGATACTGCTCAAAGTTTTGCTAGAGATAAAACGCCAGTGACTCATTTTAGAGAAATTAGGGACAGTGAAAATATCAATTGCTGGGATGATGCAACTTGGAAAGAGATGGTTGATTTGGGTTGGTCTGGAATACTTGTACCTGAGCAATTTGGAGGTTCTGAATTTGGCATGGCTGGCATAAGCGTTATTATGCAAGAGTTAGGAAAAACATTAACGCCCTCTCCTATTTTAGCGACATCAGTATTAGGGGTTGCAACAATTAATATGCTCGGCTCTGAAGAGCAGAAAAGTAATTATTTACCAAAAATTGTTTCTGGTGAAGTTACAACCGCATTGGCGATTGATGAAGGCAATCATCACAACCCATTTAATGTTGAGGCAACTGCAAAACTTGATGGAGATCATTGGATCTTGAATGGAAAAAAAGTCTTTGTGATTGATGGTGCGAGTGCTGATACTATTTTAATAGTTGCGCGTACATCAGGAAAAACTGGAGAATCAAATGGAATTTCGGTATTTGCTGTAGATAAAGATAGTGCTGAGCTCGACATAACAAAGATTTCAACAGCTGATTCTAGAAATTATGCAAACATCGAGATGTCTGACCTGAAGTTAGAGCAAAAAGCTTTATTGGGTGAGCAAGACTTAGCTGGTGAAACCCTTGAAAAAATTCTTGATCTAGGCCGCATTGCTATTTCAGCAGAGATGCTAGGAAATACTGAAGAAGCTTTTGAGGTCACGGTTAATTATTTAAAAGAAAGAAAACAATTTGGGGTTCAAATTGGATCCTTTCAAGCACTTCAACACAGAGCAGCAAAAATGTTCTGTGAAATTGAATTAACTAAATCAGCAGTTATTGCTGCTATGCATGCTGCGGATGAAAATTCAAATGAGCTAGAAAGGCTTTCGAGTCTTGCTAAGTTCCAAGCTGGAGAAACTCTCCATCTAGTTAGCAATGAGGCGATTCAAATGCATGGCGGGATAGGTGTAACTGATGAATATGACATTGGTTTTTATCTGAAAAGAGCCCGAGTTGCTGAACAGATTTTTGGAACCTCAGAATTTCATCAAGCTAGGTATGCAAATATAAGCGGTTTCTGATGTCCTCAATAAAAACCTTGCTCGAGACAATGCGCATGCTTCGAGATAAGGATAATGGATGTCCGTGGGATATCGAACAAACTCTTGAATCGCTTTCTCCTTGCGTAGTTGAAGAAGCTTATGAGGTCTCAGATGCTATCGCTAACAAAGATTATGAAAATCTTAAAGAGGAGCTTGGAGATGTTTTACTTCAAGTTATTTTTCAAGCAGAGATAGCCAGCGAATTAAAGTTATTTAACTTTGATGAAATAGTCAATACTTTAAATAAAAAATTGATTAGAAGACATCCACATGTCTTTGAAGATGCTCCAAAACCTCTTTCAGCTCAAGAGCAAACTCAAGCATGGGATGCAATAAAGGCACAAGAAAAAAAACCAAAGGATGCTCGAAATACATTTGATGATATACCAGCATCATTACCTCCAATTTTAAAAGCAAAAAAAATACAAAAGAAAGTCAGCAAAAAAGGTTTTGACTGGAAAGAAAGCATCGGCGTTATTGAGAAAGTTGAAGAAGAGTTAAAAGAGCTCAAGCTTGAGATTCAAAAAAATAATAAAGAAAATATTAAAGATGAATTAGGAGATTTATTATTTTCTATTATTAACTTAAGCCGACATTTAGAGATAGATGCAAGCCAAGCCATCAATCAAGCCAACCATAAGTTTGTAAAGCGTTTTAGGCTGATGGAAGAAGAGATTTCTAAAGACAATCAACAAATAGATAATCTTACCTCAGATGAGCTTGAAGAATTTTGGGTTAAAATAAAGTCACATGAGTGAAGTTAGAAAATTTTTTATAGGTATTCTTACCTTTTTTGCAATTTTAATAATTCTAACTTTTGCGGTCACTCTCTTAACAATCGTAAATATTCCCAGAATTATTCCAAACAAAAACTTAAAGGTTTCATTGGGTTCACTCTCAAACACGTTTGGTAGCGCGACTGTCGCTAGCATCACAACAGCTCTGAAAATATTGCATAAACTTGAATGGGATTTCCAAATACCCGAGGATGTGAATACTGATACTTGGTACATTGCTATGAGCAATCACCAGTCTTGGGCTGATATATTTATTTTATTGGCTGCAGGGCATAAAAAAATCCCCCTTTTAAAGTTCTTTATGAAAAAGGAATTGCAGTGGATACCAATTATTTACTTAGTTCACAAAACAATAGATATGCCTTTTTTAAATAGACATTCAAGAGCTCAAATTCAAGCAAATCCAGAATTAAAAAAAATTGATTTTGAGAATGCAAAAATAGCTGCAAAAAGATTCTCTAGAAATCCCTCCACAGCATTTAGCTTTGCTGAAGGAACTAGATTTACTCTCCAAAAGCATTCTGCACAAGAATCTCCCTACTCTGATTTATTGAAACCAAAAGTAGGAGCTCTTGCCATTGCTTTATCAGGAATGCCTCAAGTAAATACTTTAGTTGATTTTACAGTGGTGTATGCAACTGAAAAAAGATCAACATGGGATTTCCTTTGCGGCAACTTAAGCAGAGCAAAGGTTGCGGCAAAGACATATGCTTTGCCCGAAAACCTTAAAAATAGATCTTTCGAAGAAGATGATGATTACAGAAGAAGCTTCCAAACATTTGTTGATGCAATTTGGTTAGAAAAACAGCAAACGATAAAAGATTTAAAGTTCTAACTTATTATCAGCGACCAACCAGCCATTTTGATCAATGTAAATCCATTTACCCGAAGTTATAACCACGCTTCCAAATGAAATTAAAACATCTTCAAAACCATGGTTTTTTTTATTTGTTTTTTGAGCAACAGCCCCTTTAGCAAAGATGCCTATAGGAAGATTCTTCAACTCCTCAACATCCCTAACACAGCCATTAACAACAATACCTGCCCAATTATTTTTTACTGCAGATACTGCAATTTGGTCTCCAATCATAGAGGCATGAGTAACGCCAGAGGCATCAATGACCAAAACTTTATTTTTTCCTTCTCGAGAGAGAATTTCTTTCACAACAGAGTTATCATCTGAGCAGGAAACTGTATATATCTCTCCTGCAATTGAATGCATGCTCCCATAGGATTGCAATGCAAGTTTACCAATTTGGATTTGCTCGGAATGTTGATCAGATAAGTCTGGCAGAGAGATCATAACTTTTATTTTTCTATGGTATTCAGTTTATCTATTATATCTTTTCTTCTTGCATCATTCTCCAGGTCTGCCCAAGAAATTGATTGTAAAGCTTTTAATTTTGTGATTTTGTGTGACTGAGAAATTTTTTCTTTCTCCAAAAAATTGATGGCTCCCAAGGCTGAGGGTCGATCATTGCAAACCAAAACCATATTACAGCCACTTTCTAATGCTTTACCAACTTTAGCTTCAATACCTCCAACATAATCTGAGCCCTTCATTGAGAGGTCGTCGCTAAAGATTGTTCCAGCAAATCCTATTTTATTTCTTAAAACATCTTGCAGCCAAAATTTTGAAAAGGTTGCTATCTCTTTATCGATACTTGTAAAAGATATATGAGCCGTCATTATCCCGCCCAGTTGAAGCTTTAAAGCATCAAAGGGAAGCAAATCATGGCTCTCTAGTTCTGATAAAGATCTAATATCTTGAGAAAAAGTTAGATGGCTATCAGCAAAGATGCCACCATGCCCCGGGAAATGCTTGCCAGTGGCCTGCATTCCTGCTTGATTCATACCTACAATAAAGGCGCTTGCAATAGCAATAACCTCCTCTGGATTATCGCCTATTGATCTATCGCCAATAATTGAACTTCTAGAATTATCAAGATCTAAAACAGGTGCAAAACTTATATCTAAACCAGATGCAATCACCTCTGAGGCCATTAACCAACCTAAATCGGTTGCAAAGGGGAAGTTTTTATCACTATCTGAATTTAAAAATGCAGCTAGTTTTTGCATAGTCGGCAAAATTGTATAGCCTTCTTTTAAACGCTGAACCCTTCCTCCCTCTTGATCTACTGCAATAAGAAGCTTTGGATTTATCTTTCTTATTTCTCCGCATAACTCTTGAACTTGATCTCTTGAGAAAATATTGCGAGCAAATAAAATAACTCCTCCTACATGTGGATTAAGCAGTAATTTATTTTCTTCTTGAGTAAGCGAGGTTCCATCCAAATCAAGCATTAACCTCCCAAGAAAAGATTTGCTCATAATTTTTCTTTTAATGCATGAATTAATGCTTTGGTTACCTCAGGATCTCCTGAGAAAATAGAAGGGGCTATTCTTGAAGCAATAGAACCATATCGATCAAAAATTATGTTTGAAACTTCATCTGGCGTTCCAGTTACAGCAATGCTTTCTAAGATTTCATCTGAAATGAGATTTGGAATATCTTGCCACAATCCTTTTTTGGTAAGACTGTTGAGTTCTGGCTGAATACTTTCCCAGCCATGTTGCTCTAAAACTACTTTATAGGCAGGGGTAGAACCATAAAACCCTATTTGTGCCTTGCAAGCATCCCTTGCCTTGGCAATTTCCTCATCGGTTGTTCCCGTTGCCACCATAACACCCACAGAGAAATCGAATTCTTGAGTTTCTGACAATTCAAGACCTTTTTTTACGGATGGCAAGGTAATATTTTCTAGAAACTTAGTTGTATGAAAAGGATGCACAATAAAACCATCGCCAGATTCAGCTGCAGCTTGAGTCATCAGTGGGCCCACGCCTGCGACATATATTTTTGGAAGACCAAAAGGGTTTTCCCCTGGATTAAAAAAAGGAGTCATCAATGTGTGTTTATAAAATTCGCCTCTGAAATCTAGATCTTTCCCTTCGTGCCAGCATCCCCATATGGCCTTAATGGCATTGACCATTTCTTTCATGCGTTTTGCAGGTGAAGACCAGGGCATGGAGTATCTCTTCTCAATATGAGGTTTTATTTGAGACCCTATGCCGAGTGTAAATCTCCCCTTTGACATCAACTGAAGGTCATATCCAATATTAGCTAAAGTCATAGGGTTCCTAGAAAATGCGACTGCTATTGAGGTTAAGAGTTCTAACTTTTCTGTAGCAAGAGCAGCGGCTGCAAGAGGAAGAAATGGTTCATGCGGTCCTTCAAAAGTATAAGCGCCATCGTATCCAAGATCTTCCAGCTCCTTGCTAGCTTTTGAAGCTTCTGCCGGATTTCGAGTAATCATTGAACAGTCGATTTTAATTTTTTTCATATTGAATTATTTCCACTTAATCATGAATGATTATGATGGATGTATTCCAATTTGTGTATCCCGAGTGGTAATATAAAAATCAGTCTATTACCGATAAAGGAAAAATAATGAACTCAAAGATTTGCGAACTTCTTGATATAGAATTCCCTCTTGTTGCATTTACTCACTGTAGGGATGTCGTTGTAGCAGTATCAAAAGCAGGTGGATGTGGCGTACTAGGTGCTGTTGGGATGACTCCAGAGCAGTTAGAAGAGGAGCTTAAGTGGATCGATGATCATATCGATGGGCTTCCATATGGAGTTGATGTATTAATACCCAACAAAATGGCTGATAAAGATAAAAAATTCGATGCTGAAAAATTAACCTCAATGATTCCCCAAGAATATGCGGATTTTAGAGCAGATATCTTAGAGAAGCACGATATAGAAGCTAATGAGCTACGAACAATCAAAACAGCAGCAACTTATATGGCTGAAAATACTAAGGCAGATGGCGCTAAAGCATTATTAGATGTTGCATTTAGTCATCCAATAAAAATAATAGCTAATGCATTAGGCGTTCCACCTGACTGGATGGTGCAAATGGGAAAAGACAATAATGTAAAAGTTGCTGCCCTTCTAGGCACCGCACAACATGCTATCAATCAGGTTAAAGCAGGCGTTGATATTCTGGTTGTTTCGGGCACAGAGGCTGGCGGTCATTGCGGCAGTGTTTCAACAATGGTCTTAATCCCAGAGGTTCATCAAGCTATCCAGCCCTATGGAGATGTTCCAATTCTAGCTGCTGGTGGAATTGCAACTGGAAGACAAATGGCGGCCGCAATGAGCATGGGAGCATCTGGTGCTTGGTGTGGCTCTGTATGGTTAACGACTGCTGAATCTGAAGTTCCACCTGTGATTAAAGAGAAAATGGTAGCGGCAACTTCAAGTCAAACTACTAGATCAAGAAGCAGAACAGGAAAGCACTCAAGACAGCTTGTATCTGAATGGACAAAGGCATGGGAAGCAGACGGAGCTCCTGAGCCACTTCCTCTGCCTCTTCAACCCATGGTGGCTGAGCCAGCTTTAGCGAAAGTTAATAAATTAGCAGAAGGCGGACATGAAGGCGCCAAAGAGCTTTCAACATACTGGGTGGGTCAAGGCGTTGGCTTAATGAATGAAACTATTTCTGCCAGCGATGTTGTTCAAGGCTTTAAAATAGATTTCATTGAAGCTTATGAGAGATTATCAAGTTTTGTTGAGTAAATTGTTTTACCAGCAATTAACTCAAGTGTGCTAATTTTAAAAAAAAACTTTATCTCATATGCTCAGATTTTTCTCTGGGGTTGTCTTGTTTTTTTAACTGCCTCTAATTCTTGGTTTTCGAATAAACTTAATATTTCAATAAGTTATTTAATTTATTTAAATTTTTTGTTGCTGTTTTTAATTAATATCAGATCAATTTCTGAGTATTTCAAATATCTGTTTTCAAACAATTTTAAAATTCTTGATACATATATTTTTATAAGTATTTTTATAAGTATTTTTTCAGCAATTACTTCAGATAGTCTTAATATAGACATATTTATATTTGTTGCAATCTACGCTTTCCTTAGATCTCTATCATTGACTCCCTCTGACTCCATATCCGATAAAAATATTTTGTATGGGGTAATAATTTGTGCTTTGGTATCTGCATTTGGGATATTGTTTGGAATCTTTGAGTATCTCTTTTTAGAAAGCACGTTATTTTTTGAATCAAAAAATACACCTTCAATTATTAAAATGCTTCCTGTTTACTTTGGTGGCTTCCATGAAAGTTATAACCAAGCAGCATATATAATAATTGCAGCATTGGGAGTATTGGGATTTCTTGATCTCTCAAAAAAACAAAAATTCTTTTTTGAAATAATTTTCTGGGTGTCTCTAATGCTAAGTGGTGCAAAAATTGTATTTTTATTCTTTGCTATTTCTTTGATACTAAAGTTATTTGAAGCAAGGAATTCTTTTTTGGCCAAATCTTTAATTTTTTTGGTATCAATTGGGTACTTATTTCTTGCGCACATAATATTTGCAAGCGCACATGAGGGAGTTTTATCCGATAAATATTATAGAGAGCTCATTTTTCAAATTGATGATATTAATCTATATTTAAGTCTATTTTCATGGCTAAAAATTGAAAGTGTTAATTATTTGATAGATTCTCTAGGACAGGTTCTATCAATTGCTAATTTTAATAATTTTACAAATGGCTATGATCCACATTTTTTACTAGCATCGTTAACCTTTATTGGAGGCATCATATTCGCATGCCTTGTCTATATAAGAATATTCCATTCAGCATACTTGAATCTTAAGTATAAAATTGAGAATCAAATATTATTTACATCTCTAATTATAGTTTTTATTATTGAAACAATGGTCTGGGATTCTCATCATTCATTTATTTTCTGGATAGTAATGACATATAACTTTGTCTCAAAAAATAAATATGAGATAGAAAATTTTAATTAAATAGAATGTTTATCGACGATAAATTATTCAGGTTCTGAATATCGAATAGATGCAGCTCTTTTAAACCCGTCTCTATCAAAAAGCATATCAGTCCATCGTTTGATATTAGGCTTAAATGCCTCCTCTATTTGAAGTGACTTAGCTAAATATATTGCATAACTCACACATATATCTGCAATGGTAAATCTATCCGAGCACAGATATTCTCTAGACTCCAAAGTTTGCTCCAGCAACTTCAATCTAGCAACAAACCATCTTCTGTAACCTTCTGCAGCCTTATCCGCAACACCTACTTCTTGAAATGTGTACCTTAAGACAACGGTTTGAGGGAAAGTTAAAGTAGCATCTGAGTGAGCAAGCCAATTTAAATAATGATGAAAATCAGCCTCATCTCTATTAACTTTCAAGTCAGTAGGGCCATATTTTTCAACTAAATATTGACACATAGCAACTGATTCTGTCATTTCTACTTCGCCATCAATTAAATATGGAATGGTGCCAAGAATATTTACATCCATATATTCTTTATGCAAAAACCTTGGAGGAAATGGCATCATTTCAGATTCATAACTTACTCCCATCTCCTCTGCAGTCCACATTGGCCTTAAACCTCTGGAATCATTGCAGCTATAAATTTTGATGCTCATTATTTTCTCCTAAAAAATAGAAAAGCCATAATTTTTAAAATTAATTTCAAAAATGGTAATTATTTGTATATTATATTACCACTCAATTTTATTAAATAAAAATGCCAAGAAAAAATATTGCTCCCGAAATTAAAACAAATATTGATATCAATTCTGATGAATTTATTCACAACAAAAATGTGATGTTAAAGAAAATAAGTTTCCTTGATGAGCTTTTAGACAAAGCTGAATTAGGAGGCGGAGCTTATCACCACGAAAGATTAGCAAAACGAGGCAAGATGCCTGTAAGAGAAAGGGTTTTTAATTTGCTAGATCCTGACACACCCTTCCTCGAGATTGCTCCATTTGCTGCTTATGGAACAGACTTCACAGTGGGTGGCGGATGTGTTGCTGGAATTGGAATTGTTGCCGGTACTGAATGTGTAATCTTTGCTAATGATCCTTCGGTTTTAGCTGGCGCCATGACAGTTTATGTTGGAGAAAAATGGAACAGGGCAATGGAAATCGCTCGAGATAACCGTTTGCCCTATATTAATTTTGTGGAATCTGCAGGAGGAGATCTTCGAATGGGTACCGGTAAGAAAGGAGATCAACCTCCCATCGCACCCACCATAGGTCATACTCATTTTGCAGCAACTGGAAGATATTTTTATGATCTTACAGAACTTTCTAAAATGCGCATTCCAGTGATATCAATTGTTTTTGGTTCTTCAACTGCCGGTGGTGCCTATCAACCGGGTATGTCTGATTACAATATCTTTATTAAAGATCAAGCTAAAGTTTTTCTTGCAGGACCTCCTCTAGTCAAAATGGCTACTGGTGAAGTATCAGATGATGAGACCTTGGGTGGTGCAAAAATGCATTCAGAAGTTTCAGGTCTATCAGATTATCTAGCTGAAGATGAAATGGATGCTCTAAGATTATGCAGGAATGTAGTCTCACATTTACATTGGGTTAAAGAAGGTCCCTCACCTCTTTCAGATGCCGATAGTCCAAGTTTATCTGAGGAAGAATTATTAGGTCTTATTGATGAAGAGCTCAAAAGCCCGCTTGATATTAGGGAAGTGATTGGTCGAATTGTTGACGGGTCAAGATTTGAAGAGTTCAAACCTCTTTATGGTAAAACTATGATTTGCGGATGGTCAATGCTTCATGGATATCCTGTTGGCATATTAGGAAATAATGGTCCCATCTATCCGGAAAGTGCTGAAAAAGCTGCAACCTTTATCCAACTATGCAATAAACGAAACATACCATTAATTTTTCTTCAAAATGTCACAGGTTTTTTGGTAGGAAAAGATTTCGAGAGACA
>Ga0257121_1003064_pt1 | contig 11179 bp, 11 predicted proteins | sample SI106_100metaG_FD_190180 | JGI IMG/M metagenome (GOLD analysis project Ga0257121, IMG submission 190180) | Marine microbial communities from Saanich Inlet, British Columbia, Canada - SI106_100 | ecosystem: Environmental > Aquatic > Marine > Inlet | place: Canada: British Columbia | collected... | reverse complement strand
TTAACTTAAAAACTGCATAATTCACACTTCCTATTGGCTGAGATTTTTTAATTAAATTAATTTTTTAATTATTTAGCTAAATATTTCAGCCAATACCAATTAGTCAAAAAATATTCACACTTAAAAAATTTCCTCTAAGTATTTAGCAATTTCCTTACTTCTGGGATCTTCATTAGCAAAACATTTAGTTAATGCTATTCCGTGATAACCTCCAAGCACCACTTTGCCTTTACATTTTGTGTCACTTAAATCTATAAATTTTACAGTTCTTGGATTTGATAAAAATGAGAGTACTGTTTTACTACTTTCATAATGATCTTTTTCATGCACATAGACTAAAACTTTATCTAACTTATCAACTTTGATTAATGAGTTTTTATAATTTCTCCAATTCACCCATCCCTTATGTGGATTTTTTGCTTTTGCAAATTTACCCGACCTTCCAGGAGAAAATACAATAGCACCATCAATTTGATTTGGAAAATTTGATTTTAGGACTAACGATGTCCAAGCCCCAGCTGAATGTCCAGACAAAACTATATTGTTAAAACCTTTTGCTATAAATTCATCAACTTTTAATTTCATAGCTTTTTTTCTTGTTGCAACTTCTGTTTTGTCTACTAGCAAGACACCCTTTTTATCTTTTAGATTTAAAACACTGTTAACATCTTGCTTATTATTATCATATACTTTCCAAAAACGATCTTCATCAAATTGAGACCAACCTCTTACACCATAACACAAATGATAAATTCTTACTGTGAAATTATTTATGCTTAACCCATCAAGTTGATAAATAGCTGGGGGTACTTTGTTCCATTTTCTAGTACATTTTTCTTTTGATCTTTCTTTGCCGTGAGAACCATGGGCATAAATAACAATTATTGTTTTATCTTTATCAAACTTTATGTCTTTCGCATAAGACTCACCTTTATTGTTAATAAAAGAGTTAAATTTAGATAATATTTTTAGATCCTTATCAAATTTTTGATCCGCAAATGATTGACTGAATAACAGTAAACTAAAGATAATTATTACTAAAAATCTTATATGCCTTAAATTTATCATAAAGAGATTGCAAATATTGTTATATTGTTATTACAATAAATTATGGAAAAAAGACAAATAATAGACTTTAATAATCTTAAATTTGAGCCTTTTGATAATTACGGTGTTGTTGTGCCTGGTATGAGTTGGCATAAAATTAGCTATAATAGAGAAAATGGTGGTCAGGGTACATATGTTCTTAAGATGGAACCAGGTTCAAAAAGTTTACCTCATGAGCACACTGGGTTTGAAGAATTTTTAATGTTAGATGGAGAATTAACCGATCCTGATGGTAAGATTTTTAAAAAAGGTGACTTTATATCTTTTAAGCCAGGTTCAAAACACTCATCACACACAATAAATGGTTGCTTGGTTCTAGTTTTTATGAGAGGAATTAATAAAGCAATCTAATTAAATTAATTTCAAAAATATATTATGATCGGTATCTTAGGTGGAATGGGCACACAGGCAGGTTTAGATTTTTGTAACAAACTTGCAATTTTAAATAGAGGAAAAATTGATCAAGAGTATCCTTTATTTATCCTTTATAACAAATCTAACATACCTGGTAGACCAGAGTCTATTGGAGTTCAAACGGGTAATTTATCAAATAAATCCTCAAATAATGCTAGTAAAAAGAAATATAACAATGTTTTAAAAAGTTTACTCCATGGATGTAAATTACTTGAAAAAAATAAATGTAAATTTATTGTTATTCCATGCAACACGGCTCATTATTGGTTTGATGATTTGCAAAAAAAAATTAACATTCCAATTATAAATATGCCAAAAGAAGTTTTTAAATTTACAAAAAAAAATTGTAAGAAAAATTCAAAAGTTGGCTTATTAGCTACTGAAGGAACACTAAAAACTGGTGTATATAATAAAATTTTTAATAAAGATTATAATTTAATACAACCCTCTCAAAATCTTCAAAAAAAATCTGTAAATAAAGCCATAAAATTTGTGAAAATGGGTGACGTCAAAGCTGCTGCAAAAGCAATAAAACCTGCAATTAATGAATTAATCAAAATGAAATGTAAAAAAATAATATTAGGCTGCACAGAGCTTCCAATAGCAATTTTTGCTTTTAAATCATTCAGTAATGTGAAGTCATCTAAAATTTTTTTAGACCCTAATTTAATACTTGCAACTTCTGCAATGGCTAAACACAAAAGTTAATTCATGCCAATTGATAACGACAAGCCTTACGTTCTAAGAGTTGCAGAATTAATTTACTCTAAAGTAGTAAATATTAAAAAAGAGAACTCTGAAATGACTAACATTCAAGCATTTGAAGTTTTTATGACAACAAAAGATTATGATTTAATAAGTTCTGGAGAATTTCATAATCAATGGTTTTTAGAATTAAAAAAAAATGATTTTATAGACAAACAGACTGGTAAAAAAATTAACGAAGAGACAATGAGACTTTTAGAGATTCAGAAAGACTCGATGGTTAAGTTTTTGATGAAAATTCCAAAACTTTATTATACAAAAAGTCACTTTCCCTTAGAAATATCTCAAAGAGCTTTTGATCATTTGTGGAGAGTTTGTGAAAGTTATGAAATGTGGTGCAAAGAAACAAAACAAAAAGAATTAATTCTTTTAAATATATTAGACTAGTTTGTTAATTTTTTTCTGACTAACAAAGCTTTATTTTCTGCCCATTCTTTTAAATCTTTAAGAGATCTTTTTTTTTCACTATCATTTTCAATGTTATCAACTGCATCTAACATGTGATTAAATGGATCTTTGCCAGTCTCTTTTTTAATTGCTGTATTGGCTCCATATTGAAATCCAGCTTGCAGGATGTTACCTGATGTTACTACTGTAATTCCGGGACCAAGCAATGCTGTAGATTGAACGCATCCGCTTAAGACGATAAGAGTTACAAGTATTATTGATATTTTTGAAAATTTCATAAGATATATTGAAGTGATACATAATTTAAGATTCAACTCAAGATAGAATAAGTTCAATTTGAGTATAATTTAAGAGAATAAGAATAATATTCATCTATAAAACAAAAATGGTCAAAATTTTTCCGTTTATTTTTATTTTATTGTGGTCATCAGCCTTCATTACTACAAAACCAATAATAGATAACAGTGATCCATTTTCAGCACTTGCGTTTAGATTTTCAATTGTTGCTATTGGTTTTTTTTTATTTTCTATCTATTCAAAACAAAAAATTTTAATAAATAAAAAAAACTTTATTGAGTCTTTTTTTAGTGGTGTTCTTTTTCATGGATTTTATTTAGGTGGGGTTTTTTATTCAATTTCAAAAGGAATGCCTACAGGAATCGCTGCTTTAATAGTTACTCTTCAACCAATTTTAACAAATGCTCTAAGTGGACCAATTTTAAATGAAAAAGTGTCAATTAAACAATGGATTGGAGTTTTGCTTGGGTTTGTTGGCGCAACCTTAGTTTTAGGTTTAGATATTGGTTCAGAAATTCCAATAGCTGGTTTGGTTGCAACCATAATAGCTTTAATTGCAATAACATCTTCGACTATTTGGCAAAAGAAACTTAGTAATAATTTACCTCTATCAGTAAGTAACATGTATCAAGCTATTGGTGGTTTTACTTTTCATCTATTAGTTATAATATTTTTTGCAAAGCCATATATTGATTTTTCACAAACATTTTTAATTGCTATGAGTCACCAAATATTTTTAGTGTCATTTGGTGCTTTTACAATATTGATGTATTTAATTAAAAATAACTCAGCAAGTAAAACTGTTTCTATATTTTTTTTAATACCAGCAACATCCGCTTTCATGGCTTGGTTGTTTTTAAATGAAAGTTTAACTAATCTAGATTTACTGGGGTTTTTAATAACCACAATAGGTGTTTACATTGCTACAAGAGATTAAAAATATTTAGATAGAATGTTTTAAACCTTACAAAGATTTAAAACCAAACTCTAAAGAAGCATCTGTAATAGAGTAATACAAAGATTCACCAAAACTTCTGAGAGCAAACAATCTTACTTTATCTGAATTGTCGTCTAGCATATCAACCGTGAAAGCTATTCCATTATAAGTAGAATTTATTGAATTATTTTTTTCTAAAGTATTAAAATTAAAAGGACAGCCTTTCTTTAAAACTTCTTTAGCATCCTGACCTTCTATTTCAATTATCACTTTTGAGTGAGATAAATCAGTTACCGCAAAATCTGTTTCATTTAAAGTTTGTGAAATATTTTTAAGTAAATCTTTTTTTGTTGAAACTAAAAGCCAATTTTTTGGTCCATTCCATAAAATTCTTGTATCATTATTATTTGATACATTTAATGGCTCATCTTTTAATTTTAAACCATCAATATCAACACTTTCAATTGAAACTGTAGAACTTTTATACTGAACTATTTGAACTATTAATAAATTCTTTATCTCAGAAATTTTTAAAAGATTATCTTCATTTTTACCTTCATGATCACCAAATTGACCTGTTACATGAACATTTGCTAAAGCTGATATTAAACTCATGATCTAACCCTCTCCCCTTTTGGGTCAACATAGTGCGAAGAAACTATCTCTACTGGAATTACTTTATTTTTAACTGGAGACATTACAAATAATTTTTTACCAATCATGTTTTTTCCATCTTTTAGTATTGCTAAAGAAAATGGATTATCATGTTCTACACTCCAACAAGAAGCTGAAATATAACCTAATTTTGGATTTGGTAGTGGTGCATTTGAATCTTTAACTAAATGCGATCCTTCAGGAATACTTGTTTTTTTATCTAATGGAACAACACCTACAACCTTTTGTCTATCTTCGGCTACAAATGCTTCTCTAGTTAAAGATCTTTTACCTATAAAATCTTTCTTTTTACTTAATAATCCTTCTAGAGAATTATCATAAGGTATTGTTCTTCCATCAAGCTCAGATCCTGCAACGTGTCCCATTTCAATTCTAAGAGTTGATAATGCCTCTGTTCCATATGGTTGAATTTTAAATTGTTGACCAACTTCCATAATTTTTTTCCACATAAAGTTTCCGTTATCAGACTCAACATTTACTTCATATGCAAGCTCACCAGAAAATGAAATTCTAAAAATTCTAGCCTTAACTCCAAACAAATCTCCCTCCATGTAACCCATAAAAGGTAATCCTTCATTTGACACATCGGAATTTGGAAATAGTTTTTGTAATAAATCTCTAGATTTAGGTCCAGCAACTGCAGCTCCTGCCCATTGCTCTGTAGTTGAAACTACATTTACATTTAATTCGGGCCATACTAGTTGTAAATAATATTCTAAATGTGAAAGAACGTTTGCAGCTTGTGCGGTAGTAGTTGTCATATGATAATGATTTTCTGAAATTCTAGTAGTTGTTCCATCGTCCATAACAATTCCATCTTCTCTTAACATCACACCATATCTTGCTTTACCAACTGGTAACTTTAACCATGCATTTGTATAAACTCTATTTAAAAGTTCTGCTGCATCTGGTCCTTTAATATCTATTTTACCTAATGTAGTTACATCACAAACTCCTACATTTGTTCTTACATTTTTTGCTTCCCTTTTTGATCCCTCAAATAAATTTTCATTTCCCTGCTTATAGTATCTAGGTCTCAACCACACACCTGCATCAACAAAAACTGCATTGTTTTTTTCATGCCAAGAGTGCATTGGTGATTTTCGTGTTGGTTTTGAGTGTTTACCAACCTCTCTTCCAACAATTGCTCCTATAGAAACTGGCGTATATGGAGGTCTAAAAGTAGTGTGACCAACATTTGGTACTACTTTATTTTCAATATTTGATACTAATTGTAAGCCATTTAAATTACTCGTTTTGCCTTGGTCAGTTGCCATACCAAGCGTTGTATATCTTTTTACATGTTCAATTGATCGATAACCCTCTTTAAGTGCTATCTCTACATCAGAAACCGCAACATCATTTTGAAAATCTAAAAATCTTTTATAATTTTTTCCCTCAGGTAACGGCACACACCAAAACTTGTCGTGAGTTGTTGATTTTTTTTCGACTACATTTGGAAATGAAATTTCATTATTATTGTTAGTAATTTTTTTTGATAACTCATGACCAGTTTCAAAAGAACTTTTCAAAGTTTCCTCTAAAGTATAAGTTCCATTTGCAGCGCCTAAAGTTGTTTCGTTTTGTTTTGATGTTCCTGGAACAAATGCATCAATATCTTCATTGAATTTTGTTTTATTTCCAGATTGTGAAGCTAAATGAATTGTTGGTGTCCAAAAACCTGAAACACATATGCAATCACATTTAATATTTTCTACCGTACCAAGCTGTTCTTTATCATCTGAAATTTTTGCAATATCTGCTGATTTTACTTTTTTATAACCTTGAGCGGCGACTACCACATAAGAAAACTTAATGTTAATTCCTAAATTTTTTGCTTCATCGACTACTTCCGATTGAGGATCTTTTCTTGTATCTAAAATAATTGGTTCAACACCATTTTTTTTAAATTCAATTGCAGTTTCATAACCACTATCGTTATTCGTAAATATTAAAGGATTTCTTCCGACTAATACTCCATAAACTTTAAGGTATTCTTTTGCTGCTGATGAAAGCATTACCCCTGGTGTATCATTGTTTCCAAAAACAATTGGTCTTTCAATTGATCCTGATGAAATTAAAACCTCTTTTGCTCGAATGTACCACAGTCTTTGTTTTGGATGGTATTTTTTTGTCTGTGGAAGGTGATCACTAATTCTTTCAGACATTACCAGCATGTTATGATCATAGTATCCAAAAACCTGTGATCTGTTTTTAACAACAACGTTAGGCATTTCTTTAAGTTCTGAAATTATTCCATCAGCCCACTCTTTGCCTGATTGATTTCCTATATTAGCATCACTAGTTAATAAAGTTCCTCCATGTCTAGCTTTATCTTCAGCTAAAATAACTCTTGCTCCATTTTTTGCTGCAGCGTATGCACTCGCTAAACCTGATGGGCCTGAACCAGCTATTAATAAATCACAATATTCATATTTATGTTCATATCTCTCTTTATCATGTTTAGTAGATGCAACACCAAGACCTGCTGCTTTTCTAATAAATGGTTCATAAACTTTGTACCAAAAGCTTTTTGGCCACATAAAAGTTTTGTAATAAAACCCAGCGGGTAAAAACATTTTAAAGAAATTATTTATTGCTCCAATATCAAAGTTTACACTTGGCCAGCAATTTACACTTGTTGCCTCTAACCCTTCAAAAAGCTCCTGTTCTGTGGCTTTAATATTAGGTTCAGTTTCACCATTTCTATATAATTGAACAATTGCATAAGGTTCATCAACTCCTGCACCAAAAAAACCTCTTGGTCTATGGTATTTAAAGCTTCTACCGATTAAATGAACACCATTAGCTATTAAAGCTGAGGCTAAAGTGTCTCCCTCATAACCATAATGAGTTTTACCATTAAACTTAAAAGATAATTTCTTATCTCTATTTATTAAACCAACATCTGATAATCGATAACTTTGATCCATTATGAATTATCCTCATTAGCTTTTAGTGTTCTAAATATTTCATGAGTTGCAGTATCTCTTTCAACTTTTATCCATTGTCTGCACCCTGATAAATGTTGCCATAACTCTAAATGTTTTCCTCTTAAACTTTTTCTATTATAGACAAAGTTATTCCAATCTTGATCTGTTACCTCTTTATTAAGTTCTGGTCTTTTAACAGTTGCATCACCACCATAAGAAAATTCATTTTGTGATCTCATTCCACAGTGTGGACATTTAATATGAAGCATTTATGAAATCCAAGTTTTTGTTCCAAGTCCTTTTTCATCAAGTAAGTGACCTGTGTTAAATCTATTTAAACTATAACCAGCATTTAATTTATGAACTCTGTCTTGAGCAATTGTATGAGCGAATGTCCAGCCCGATGCAGGAGTTGCTTTAAATCCACCGTAGCACCATCCACAATTTAAATATAAACCTTCAATATGTGTTTTATCAATTATTGGAGAACCATCCATAGACATATCCATTATTCCACCCCAAGTTCTCAACATTTTTAATTTACTTAAGAACGGCATCATTGCTATTCCTTCTGTTAACACATGTTGTAAAGTTGGTAGGTTACCTCTTTGTGCATAACTATTATATCCATCAAGATCCCCACCCATTACCATTTCACCTTTGTCAGATTGACTAATATAAAAGTGTCCAGCTCCAAAAGTAACTACTCTATCTAAAATTGGTTTTACAGGCTCTGAAACACAAGCTTGAAGTAAATGAGTTTCTACAGGTAATGTCATATTTAATTTCTCTGCTAAAATATTTGTACTTCCAGCAACGCATAATCCGATTTTCTTAACCTTGATGTCACCTCTTGAAGTTCTTACTCCATTAATCTTTCCGTCAACAACGTCAAATCCTGTTACCTCACAATTTTGAATTATATCAACTCCCATTGAGTCTGCTTGTCTTGCATACCCCCAAGCAACAGCATCATGTCTTGCTGTTCCAGCACTTGGTTGCATTAATCCCCCAAAAATTGGAAACCTCACATTTTCAGAAAAATCTGCCATTGGAATAATTTCTTTAACTTGCTCTCTATTTAATAAAACTGCATCTATTCCATTCAGTCTCATTGAATTTCCTCTTCTCGCATAAACATTCATTTGGGCATCTGAGTGAGCAAGATTAATAATTCCTCTTGGTGAAAACATTACGTTGTAGTTTAAATCTTGGCTCATCTTTCTCCATAGATCCATTCCAAATTCACTAAAAAGCGCATTATCATCATGCATATAATTTGATCTAATAATTGTAGTATTACGGCCAACATTTCCACCACCAATCCAACCCTTTTCAATGATTGCAACATTAGTAATGTTGTGTTCTTTTGCTAAATAATATGCAGTCGCTAAACCATGACCACCACCTCCAATGATTACAACATCATATTCTTTCTTAGGTGTTGGATCTTTCCATGCCAAATCCCAGTTTTGGTGTCCAGAAAAAGCATTTTTAATTAGATTGAAAATTGAATATTTTTGCATCAGATATTTTTATCTCAATGAATATAAATAGTTCTTATTTTTTTTATATATATTTTTTAGAAGTTTCCAAAGATGTCAAAAAGGGGTAAGAAGTCATCAAAGAAATTTATAACTTGTAGGATTCTATATGAGCGAAGTTAAGTCAGATATTCAAATAGCTAGAGAAGCTAAAATGCAACCTATAAATGATATTCTAGCAAAAATAAATGTACCTGACGAAAGTGCTGCTTTCAGTCCAATGGGCAGACACATTGCAAAAATTAATTTAGAATATTTAGATACCTTAAAAGATAAACCAGACGGAAAATTAATTTTAGTTACCGCAATCACTCCTACTCCAGCAGGTGAAGGTAAGACCACTACTTCAGTTGGACTTAACGATGGTCTAAATAAAATTGGAAAAAAATCTATTGTATGTTTAAGAGAGCCAAGTCTTGGCCCTTCATTTGGTATGAAAGGTGGAGCAGCTGGCGGTGGATACGCACAAGTAGTTCCAATGGAACAAATTAATTTACATTTCACTGGAGACTTCCATGCAATAACTTCTGCACATAATTTATTATCTGCTTTAATCGATAATCATATCTATTGGGGAAATAAATTAGATATAGATGTAAGAAGAATTGTTTGGAAAAGAGTGATGGATATGAACGATCGTTCTTTGAGAGAAATAAATATTAATTTAGGTGGTATCGCAAATGGATTTCCTCGGGAAGATGGATTTGATATAACTGTTGCATCAGAGATCATGGCGATCTTTTGTTTATCAAATGATTTAGAAGATCTAGAAAAAAGAATAGGGAATATTACAATAGCGTACACGAGAGATAGAAAACCTGTTTATGCAAAAGATTTGAAAGCTCAAGGTCCGATGACTGTATTATTAAAAGATGCTATTAGACCTAATGTAACTCAAACTTTAGAAAATAATCCTGCAATTATTCATGGTGGTCCATTTGCAAATATTGCTCATGGATGCAACTCTGTAATTGCTACAAAAACAGGACTAAAGCTTGCTGACTATGTAGTGACTGAAGCAGGGTTTGGTGCTGATCTTGGTGCAGAAAAATTTCTTGATATAAAATGTAGAAAATCAAATCTTAAACCGAGCTGTGTAGTAATTGTTGCAACAATTAGAGCATTAAAAATGCATGGTGGAGTTGCCAAAGATGATCTGAAAAATGAAAATGTAGAAGCTCTAAAAAAAGGATTGATTAATCTTGAAAGACATATTGAAAATGTAAAAAAATTTGGGTTACCTGTTGCTGTTGCAGTTAACCATTTTATTAAAGATACTGATAATGAAGTAAAAGCTTTAATTGAATTTTGTGATGGATTGGGAGTTAAGGCAAGTCTTTGTACTCACTGGGCAAACGGTGGTGAAGGAACAAAGGAACTAGCAGCTCATGTTGCTGATTTATGTGAAAAAAATGAAGCTAAATTTAAGTTTTTATACGAGAGCAAAACACCTTTATTTAAAAAGATAGAGACAATTGCAAAAGAGATTTACAGAGCAGATGAAGTTATCGCTGATACAAAAATTAGAGATCAACTTAAAAGTTTTGAAGAAGCTGGTTATGATGAATTACCAATTTGTATTGCAAAAACTCAATATAGTTTTTCAACTGATCCTAGTCTTAAAGGTGCACCAACAGGTCACGCATTACCAGTTAGAGAAATAAGGCTTTCTTCTGGTGCAGAATTTATAGTTGTTGTTTGTGGGGCTATTATGACAATGCCAGGTTTACCAAGAGTGCCTGCGGCTGACTCAATCAAGCTTAATAAAGATGGCGAAATAGAAGGTCTATTTTAAAATTTTTACCAGTCAATTTGTAATTTTTTATTTTCACAAATAGTTTGCAGCATACTGAACATTAGTGGGAAATGCTGAGGATTTAAATCTTGTAAAATTTTTGGTCCAATTTCTAAAGCTAATTGAGCACCTTCTACAGTAATATCTTTCATAAATTTTTCTTTAGCATCATTATACAGATGTCCTTCACCCAAATACTTTCCCATCAAACTATTTCTTCCTCCAATTGCACTAACATACAAATCACCTAGACCCGCTAAACCATAAACTGTTTCTGCTTTACCCCCATAATTAGAAACAAACT
>Ga0257121_1003063_pt1 | contig 11181 bp, 6 predicted proteins | sample SI106_100metaG_FD_190180 | JGI IMG/M metagenome (GOLD analysis project Ga0257121, IMG submission 190180) | Marine microbial communities from Saanich Inlet, British Columbia, Canada - SI106_100 | ecosystem: Environmental > Aquatic > Marine > Inlet | place: Canada: British Columbia | collected... | reverse complement strand
CATTCAGCTTCTAGAAAAGCCTTCAACTGATTTAGAGGGCTTATTAAAAATTCTTCCAGCACCAGACTATCCAACAAATGCATTTATAGTGAGCTCGAAAGAAGAGCTTTATCAAATGTATGAAACCGGTCATGGTTCGGTCAAAATGAGAGCAAGCTATATTAAAGAGGATGGTGAGATAGTAATTGAAGCCTTGCCATATCAAACCTCAGGCGCAAAAGTGATTACTCAAATAGCTACTCAGATGAGAAATAAAAAGCTCCCTCTAGTGGATGATTTAAGGGATGAGTCAGATCATGAAAATCCAACACGCATAGTTGTTGTTCCCAGGTCGAATAGAGTTGATTGTGATCAATTGATGCTCCATCTTTTTGCCACTACAGACCTAGAAAAAAATTACCGGGTCAACATGAATGTCATTGGTTTAGATGGAAAACCACAAGTTAAACCTCTGATTCCATTACTTAAGGAATGGCTTCAATTCAGGATGCAGGTCGTTGTTAACAGGCTTAATTCAAGGCTAAATAAAATTTTAGATCGACTTCACATTCTAGAAGGATTATTAGTTGCTTATCTTAATATTGATGAAGTAATAGCTATTATTAGGAGTGAAGAAAAACCTAAACCTGTTCTAATTGAACAATTCAAAATTACTGAAATTCAGGCGGAGGCAATTTTAGAGTTAAAGTTACGTCATTTAGCTAAACTTGAAGAGGTAAAAATAAAGAGTGAGGCAGATGAACTTGAGAAGGAGCGAAAATCAATTGAGCTTCTACTCTCCAGTGAAACAAGATTAAAAACATATATCAAGAAAGAGTTACGCGTCATTCTTGAGGAGTTTGGTGACAAGAGGCGATGTCAAATTACTTCTGATGTAATATCTGCCCAGGCATTTAGTGATCAAGATATGATGCCAGCGGAAAATGTTACTGTTGTTCTGAGTGAGAAGGGCTGGGTCAAGGCCGCTAAAGGCCACGAGATTGACTCTTCGGCATTAAACTATAAATCTGGTGATGCATTCTTAAAAGAAGCAAAAGGTAGAAGCAATAAAATGGCTTTCTTTATTGACTCTTCAGGTAGGTCATACACATTATTGGCTAACTCACTTCCGAGCGCTAGAGGCCAAGGGGAGCCCTTAACGGGTAGGTTGACACCTCCAATCGGAGCTGAATTTATTGATGTTGTTATGGGAGATGATGAGCAGTTAGTCATCCTATCATCGGATGCAGGATATGGTTTTATATCAACCCTTGGAGATTTACAATCCAAGACCAAATCTGGAAAACATGCAATAACTCTCTCCAAAGAGGCTAAAACAATGAGGCTAACAAAAGTTCAAAATCTTGAGTCTGATTATTTAGCAGTCATTACCAACAGGGCAAGATTACTAATTTTTCAAGTTTCCGAACTTCCTCATCTCTCTAAAGGAAAAGGTAATAAGCTAATCAATATTAAAACAGATGATTTTGTTGCTAAAGAAGAGTTCCTAATAGGTCTTTGCATAATTAAAGAAAATCAAAAATTAAGAGTAGAGTATGGAAATGGCAAAAAGCACAAGCAATACTCTTTCAGTGATTTAGTCAATTTTACAAGTCATCGCGCTAGAAAGGGCTTAACGGTTCCCGGGGTTCATGGTAAAGCTCTTGGTATTGATGCAATTGACTAAATTTTACAAAATCAGATTCACATTATTCTTTTATTAAGCTAATTCTCACAATAATTGTAGGTGGTATAGTAAGATTTATGCAGGTATAATGCCGTTTTTTTGTCAATTTTTCCGAATATGTTCGAACTAAAAATTGTTCCAGATGCAGCGTCTTCAAATATTTTGAGCACTCTATCTGTAAAATTTTTTCTGTTCTAATGTTCATTTTAGAAACCTTTAAACTAATTTATTTTCTACTTATTAAATTATGAAAAATACATTGCTCCCTGATACTCAAAATTCAAAAGATATCCGAAATATTGTTATCAACCAAGTTGGAATTAAGGATATTTTGCACCCAATCAATTTTATAAATCGAGACAATGCATCTCATCCTTCTGTTGCTAATTTTACTATGACAGTTGAGCTTCCTGCAAATGTAAAAGGTACACATATGTCACGTTTTATTGAAATCTTAAATGATGGAGAGTGTAGTTTCAGTGTTGAGAGCTTTATTAATCTTGTTCAAAAGGTAGCAGATAAACTCGAATCTAATGATGCACGTGTTATTGTTGATTTTCCTTTTTTCCGAAACAAAAAAGCGCCATCTTCTGGTGTTCAAAGCTTGCTCGATTATCAGGCAACATTAACTGGAAATGTTATTGATGGCAAAACAGATCTGACACTTAAAGTTGTTGTTCCAGTGACTAGTTTGTGTCCGTGCTCTAAGAGCATTTCCAAGTATGGAGCCCATAACCAAAGGTCTCATATTACAATTGAAGCAAAAGCTTCTCGGGGAGAGACTATTTATTTAGAGGATTTGATTGATCTAGCGGAGCAGAAAGCTTCTAGTGAACTCTATGCTATTTTAAAGCGTGATGACGAGAAAGTTGTAACTGAAAGGGCATATGAAAATCCAGCTTTTGTTGAAGATATAGTAAGGGATATTGCTGTTGAATTAAATGCTAATAAAAAAGTGAACTATTACTCTCTAGAGTCTGAAAATTTTGAATCTATTCATAATCATTCAGCTTACGCATTAATAACAAACCAGAAATAAGTGATGCTACATAACACAGATAATGTAAGAATTATTTCAAGTGCACCTATAGTTTCTCCCAACGCTCTTATTGAGAAACTTCCATTGTCTGATAAAGCAGCATCAGGCGTTGTAAATGCAAGAAATACGATTAAAAATGTCCTTTATGGAAACGATAATCGTCTTATGGTTCTTGTCGGGCCATGTTCAATTCACGATACCAAAGCTGCAATGGAGTATGCTCTAAATCTTTCAAAGTTAAAAGATGAGTTGTCTGAAGATTTATTTATCGTCATGCGTGTTTATTTTGAAAAACCCAGAACAACAGTTGGCTGGAAAGGTTTGATTAATGACCCCTATCTCGATGAAAGTTTTGATATTGATAAAGGCCTTGAGACTGCCAGAAAACTACTTGTAGATTTAGGTGAAATTAATATGCCTGTTGGCGTAGAGTATTTGGATGTATTAACGCCTCAATACCTTTCAGATTTGATCTCTTGGGGTGCTATTGGCGCTAGAACTACCGAAAGTCAGTCCCATAGAGAGCTTGCCTCAGCATTGTCATGCCCTGTAGGCTTTAAAAATGGCACCGGTGGCTCTCTTAATATTGCAATTGACGCCATCCAGTCAGCCAACAGTCCTCACCACCTTTTATCAGTCAATAAAGACGGCGGCATAAGCCACTTTACATCGCTTGGTAATGATACCGCTCATATTATCTTAAGAGGTGGAAAAGATGGCCCAAATTATTCAGAAGAACATGTTGAAAGTACCTGTGAAAAACTTAAAAGCAAGGGGCTAGTTTCTAAAGTGATGGTTGACTTCTCTCATGCTAACTCTGAAAAGCAGTTTAAAAATCAATTAAAGGTGGGTGCAAATATCGCCTCTCAAATTGAGAGTGGCTCTGAATCTGTCTTTGGCGTTATGATTGAATCTCATATTAATGAGGGAAATCAAAAAGTTGGGCCTTTATCCTCTCTAGAATATGGCGTTAGTATTACTGATAGCTGTATTGGCTGGGCTGATACTGAAAACCTTTTAAGAGATCTTGCAAAATCCGTAAATAAGCGCAACTCATAGGCTTTTTTTTAATCATTTTTTTCCATTAAAAATAGCCAATTTATTGGTGTGTTTTTACGTCATCTAGGGTACAATAAAACCTACTTATTTATATAGGTTTATTCTATGTCTGACGATATCGATTCTAAAGAAATTCTTGAGCAAAAATTCCCGATTATATCTATAGAAGATGAAATGCGTGACTCCTATCTAGAGTACGCAATGAGTGTTATTGTTGGAAGAGCTCTCCCCGATGTTAGAGATGGATTAAAACCAGTTCATAGGCGTGTTTTGTATGCCATGGATGTTCTTGGGAATGATTACAATAAATCTTATAAAAAATCAGCTCGAATCGTGGGTGATGTCATCGGTAAATACCATCCGCATGGAGACACTGCAGTTTACGATACGATTGTAAGGATGGCTCAGCCATTTGCAATGAGAAATATACTTGTTGACGGCCAAGGTAACTTCGGTTCAGTAGATGGTGATCGTGCTGCTGCTATGAGATATACTGAAATAAGAATGACTAAGCTCTCGCACGAGCTTCTCCGTGACTTAGATAAAGAGACTGTAGATTTTATTGATAATTATGATGGCTCTGAAAGTGAACCTGGAGTTCTACCAACTCGTGTTCCAAATCTGTTAATTAACGGCTCTTCAGGTATTGCTGTTGGTATGGCCACAAATATTCCTACTCATAACTTAACAGAAATTACAGAAGCCTGCCTTAGGGTTATTGATAACGATCAGATTACTGTTGATGAACTGCTAGAGGTTCTTCCAGGCCCAGATTTTCCTACTGCTGGCATCATTAATGGTGCAAGTGGTATACGTGAAGCCTATGAAACTGGTAAAGGAAAGATTTACTTACGTTCAAGGTCACATGTTGAGGGTGAGGATAAATTAAGTATTGTCGTTACTGAGCTTCCATATCAGGTGAATAAAGCGAGGCTTATTGGCAAAATCGCAGAACTCGTTAAAGATAAGAAGATCGATGGAATTACGGGGCTTAGGGATGAGTCTGATAAGGATGGAATGAGAATGGTCATAGAGCTTCGTCGGGGTGAAGTGCCAGAGATAATGCTCAATAACCTTTATAAGCTCACAGAAATGCAAACTGTTTTTGGTATCAATATGGTTGCAATCGATCATGGCATGCCAAAACTAATGAACCTTAAATCAATTCTTAATGCTTTTATAGCACACAGAAGAGAGGTAGTTACTAGGCGCTCAATTTTTGAACTCAACAAAGCAAAAGATAGAGCACATTTATTAGAGGGTTTGTCGGTTGCACTTTTTAATATTGATGAAATTATTGAACTGATAAAGGCTGCACCAAATCCCGGTGAGGCAAAAGAAGGCTTGGTTGCAAGAACTTGGCAAGGGTCTGTCATTCAAGAGCTTATTGGTGATAGAGATATGGCACAGTTCAAGCCTCAAGATCTTGATTCTTCATTAGGACTCCAAAAAAATGGTGATTACCAGCTATCAGAGAAGCAAGCGCAAGCTATTCTTGATTTAAAACTTCACAGATTAACGGGCCTTGAAAAAGACAAAATTTTCAATGAATTTAATGAGTTATTAGAGCAAATCAAAAACTTATTAGATATTCTGCAGACCCCAGACCTCTTGATGCAAGTCATTCGAGATGAAATTATTGAAATTCGTGATAATTATGGTAATGCTAGGATGACTGAGATCATAGAGAATAAGATTGATCTAACACTGGAGGATCTTATTGCTCAAGAGGATCGAGTAGTCACTCTATCTCACGGCGGCTATGTAAAAGCTCAATCACTCAGTGATTACCATGCACAAAGAAGAGGTGGAAAAGGAAAGGCAGCAACCAAGATGAAAGACGAAGATTTTGTTGACCAATTATTTGTTGCTAATTCTCATGATACTGTCCTCTGTTTCTCATCAACTGGCAAGGTTCAGTGGCTCAAAGTATACGAATTACCTATGGCTTCAAGAATATCAAGAGGAAAGCCAATCATCAATTTATTGCCATTAGAAAAGGACGAGTCAATCAATGCAATTCTGCCAGTCAAGGAGTTTACAGATGACCAGTTTGTCTTTATGGTTACGAGTTCGGGAACCTGTAAAAAAACTTCCCTTCAAAATTTTTCAAGACCAAGAAAGGGTGGCATCATTGCAATTGAATTAAGGGATGATGATAAATTGGTTGGTGTTGAAATTACTGCAGGAGAGCATGATATTCTATTATTCTCATCAGCAGGTAAATCAATTCGATTTAAGGAGTCAGATGTGCGTTCGGTAGGAAGAACTGCAATTGGCGTAAGGGGAATAAGATTAGCTGATAAAGATAAAGTGGTTTCACTTATTGTTGCTGAGTCCGATGATCCAATCCTTACTGCCACTGAAAAAGGCTATGGTAAGAGAACACAACTTGATGAATATCGTGCCCAGGCAAGAGGTGGATCAGGCGTTATTTCGATTAAAACCTCTGATAGGAATGGACAAGTTGTCGGTGCAATTCAGGTAACTGATGAAGATGAGATGATGCTAATCTCAGATAAAGGTACTTTAGTAAGAGCTCGTGCAGCAGATGTCTCAATTATAGGAAGAAATACTCAAGGGGTTACTTTAATTAATATTGCAGATGATGAGGCCCTTGTTTCAGTAGCTAAGATAGCAGAAACTGACGATGATGAAGAGAGCGCTGAAGACGTTAACGAAACTTCTGAAGAATAGTTTAATATTTAGTTATTAATTTATGAGTTCAATTTAAACTATTGTTCGTTTGAAATAGGTATTTATTTTTTTAAGTCCTTGTTATCTATTCATAAATAGCTCAAAAATATATTTTATTTTTTTTTAAAAAAAACTAAAAAATATTTTTTCAATTGCTATAATTCTCCCAGGGTTTGAAACTATAAACTCTACTATTACAATAATTCTTTAGGAGAAAGATATATGAATATTAAATTCACCACTAAAGCTTTTGGTGCTCTAGCTGCTGCTTTGTTACTCAGCACTTCAGCAAATGCCGCTTGTGGAAAAATGCAAATTGCAGATATGAACTGGGCTTCAGCTTCGCTTATGGCTAATGTTGATGCAGCAATTTTAAATGCGATGGGTTGTGAGACTGAGCTTGTTGTTGGAGCTACAATGACGACTTGGGCTTCAATGGATGCAACAGGTAAGCCTGATGTGGCGCCAGAAATCTGGGCTAATGCAATGGCTACACTTGTAGACAGTGCGGTTGCTGCAGGAAGAGTGCACGTTGGTAATGCTGCTCCAATGAGTGGGTTAGGTGAAGGTTGGTTTATGGATCCTATTACTCGTGATGCACATCCAGAGTTGACTACTGTTGAGGCAGTAATTGCTCGCCCTGACCTATTTCCTGACAAAGAGGATCCTTCTAAAGGTGCATTTATGGGATGTCCAGCGGGATGGGGTTGTCAATTAGCGAGTATCAATCTTTTTAGGGCTCATGATATGGAAGCTAAGGGATGGAAACTACTTGATCCTGGGTCTGCTGCTGGTCTTGATGCTGATATCGTTAGAGCTGGTGAGCAGGGCGAGCCATGGTTCGGCTACTATTGGTCTCCAACTACGATCATTGGTAAATATGATCTTAAAAAAGTTGATTTAGGTGCGTTTGCAGGAAATGATAATTGGGATGGATGTATCGCTCTTGCAGCAGATTTGTGTGCTGATCCTCAGACATCTGGTTGGACAGAGTCTCGCGTCAATACATTGTTAAGTGACCACTTTTACTACAATGCTCCAGCAACTGCAATGGACTATTTTGCAGCTAGAATTTATCCAGGTGAGGTTATGAATGCTATGCTTGTTTGGATGGATGCTAATCAGGCTGGTGGTGCTGATGCTACAACATACTTCCTTCAAACTTATCCTGAAGTTTGGAAGGGTTGGGTTGATGATGAAACTGCTGCCTCTGTAGAAGCTGCAATGTAAACTGAAACTTGGTTTATGTTCTAAGAGAATTGCCCGTAGTTAATACGGGCAATTTTTTTTATTTAATTGTTTATTTTTAAAATTATTGATAATACAAAGTGTTATTAATAATTTTAGAATTATAAATGTTAGAATAGGTTTTAATTAAAGGAGTTAATATGGCTATTAGGGCCGTCCCCCAGCAAAGCATTTTAGAGTGTTTACCTACCGCAGTTGAAATTGCAGATTTACGAGTTGTTAATAAAGATCTAAACTTTATTCAAGCAAATATTAAAAGAGCTGATGATCTAGCGACACAAGTCTTGAGTGCCAACGATTATTCTCAGCTTGTATCGATTACTGATAAGTTTTCTTCCCTTGCCCAAAGGGCTCAAGATAGATCTGAAACCTTAAAAGAATTCTCAAAGGATTCTAACCCATTAACTCAAATTAATGATTCGTCTCAATTTTTAGATAAGGCTCAAGTTTTATCAAAAAACCTTGAGCAAAAAACAACTGAACTAACTGGTCAATTTATCTCTTTAGTTGATTCTAAATATGAAAACTATAACAACTCAATAAGTGATTTGAGTCAAACTTTAAGCTCTTTATCTTCTTACTCTGAATTTGCAGATAGTTATCAAAATCTTGCATCATTGTTAATAAATATTGAAAAAGACGCCAGGTATTTGAATAGTGATAATAATGCCATACTATTTATAAATAATATTGAAGATTTGGTGAAGCAATATCAAGATAAAGCTGAAATTTATAGCGCCTCATTTCAAAGTGAAATGGGAGTTCAAATTGATCTTATAAATCAAAAAATTAGTTCACTTTCTGCGAATATTAATAGTCTTAATTCCTCCTATGGGGTAGATGTTCACCTTGAAAAACTATCTGAATTAAGGGAAGTTGTAAATTCCTCTGCTTCTCAATTTAAGACTGTTCCTGGTTCAGAAGAAATGGTCTTAAATCTTAATAATTTGAGTCTTGCATCTAATGCAAAAGTTGAGGACATGGTCAATGGATATAAGGCTATTGAACAACTTATTCCTCAAGTTAATGATCCTGATCTACTTGCACATACTGTTAGAGAGACTTCATTTAGGACGAATACAAGCTATATTGATAATTTATTAATGCCATTAATTGATAATCCTAATCAGCTCAGTACGAAAGTTCTAGAGATAGCAGCTCAATTTGAAAGTTCCAATATTGGTCAAATCAAAGTGGCAGTTGTAAAAGGTATTGATAATAAAATTTCTAGACTTGAACGAACTTACATGTCAATTTCGTCAACTGATCCTGAAACTTTATCTGAAAAAATTGTTGATTTATCTGATAATGTTGAGTTTCAATTCGAAACAGTAAGGTCTGTTGACCCCTCAACTCAACTGGAATATTTTGCTGCTTTATCTAGAGGTATTGGGGAATCAGTTGATGCTTCTGGCTTCTCTATCTTTATAAATAATGCCCAATCAATTTCTCAAGATGTAATGATGAATTCCCGCCAATGCGTCGATAGTGCTTTTAAGGACTTTACTAGAGATGTTGGTAGTACCATGGAAAAGATGTTTGATCCCTTATTATATTTTTTGGCTCAATTCGAACAACTTTTACTTGCTACCCCTTGGCCACTATTTCTTGCAGTAGCAGGAGTATTAGCATGGATGGGATCCAAAAGCTATAAAGTTTCGATTGGAGTAATGCTTGCTTTCTTTGCAATTGGATACTTTGGCATGTGGACACCAATGATTTCTACAGTGACTATGATTACTGCTGCTACATTGCTCTGTCTAACGCTCGGTATACCACTTGGAATTTGGATGTCTCGTTCAGATAGGGCTCAATCATTAATCACACCTGTGCTTGATATTATGCAAACAATCCCATCCTTTGTTTATTTGATTCCTGTGGTTATGTTGTTGGGGATAGGTAAAGTTCCCGGATTGATCGCAGTATGCATTTATGCAATGCCACCAATTGTAAGATTAACTAATTTAGGTATTCGATTAGTAAATAAAGAAGCAATGGAGGCTGCTGATGCATTTGGAGCCACATATCGTCAACGATTATTTATGGTACAAATCCCACTTGCACTTCCTAATATATTTGCGGGAGTTAACCAGACAATTATGATGGCTCTTTCAATGGTGGTCATTGCCTCTATGATTGGAGTTACAGGATTAGGATTGCCAGTTCTTCAGGCTGTTCAAAATCAATATTTATCGCTTGGATTATTAAATGGTTTAGCAATTGTTGCATTAGCCATTATTTTTGATAGAGTGTCTCAAGCATTTGGAACTCGAATACAGAAGCATCGTTCAGGAGATGTATTATGACGAAAGATATAAAAGTAAAGATTTCTAATCTCACTAAGATTTTTGGTCCAAAAGCTAACTCCGTCCTTCAGTATGTTGATAACGGAATGTCCAAAGATGATCTTCTTAAGGAGCATAAGCATGTTCTTGGTTTAAGTAATATTAATCTTGAACTAGCGAACAAAAATATCGAGGTAATTATGGGCCTTTCAGGTTCTGGAAAATCTACCCTGATCAGGCACATTAATCGTTTAATTGAACCTACAGCTGGCTCTATTGAAATAGACGGTGAGGATGTTATAAAGATGCCACTTGAGAACCTTCGATTGTTTAGACAGCAAAAAACTGCCATGGTATTTCAAAGCTTTGCTCTTCTCCCGCATAAGACAATTATGGATAATGTATGCCTTGGTGTTCATTTGCAGGGCATAAAGGCAGATGAGGCAACTAAAAGAGCTAAGAAATGGATTGATCGAGTCGGATTAACTGGTTATGAGGACCGCTATCCTTCTCAGCTATCAGGTGGAATGCAGCAACGTGTTGGTCTTGCTAGAGCACTGACTTGTGATACTGAAATATTGATGATGGATGAGGCATTCAGTGCTCTAGATCCACTTATTCGAAGTGATATGCAAGATTTACTTCTTGAACTTCAAAAAGAACTTCATAAAACTATTATTTTTATTACTCATGACCTTGATGAGGCACTTAAGATTGGTGATCAAATTGCTATTTTGAATGGTGGAGAGTTGGTTCAACATGGAACACCTCAGGATATTATTATGAACCCTGCTGATGATTATGTAAGGGATTTTGTTAAAAAAGTTAATCGATCTCATGTACTTCATGCAAAGTCAGTAATGACAGATGAAAAGCCAGCAAAGGGCTCTTCTAGAATTACAGTGAATGACATGGATTCAGTTGACTCTGTTTTATGTGAAATGCTTAGAGAAAATGCAGACTGTTGTATAGTTCAAGATTCTAGTGGAACTGATGTTGGTTATTTAAACAAGAAGGATATTGCCGAAGTTGTTCAGCCCCTTGAGGCAGTTATTGACTAATGTTCTCTTGTTGAGCTGAAAGTTAATTGTGGGTGACGTTCAATAGTGAGTTGAAGATTGACCATACTTGGTGCAAGGTATGTCAGCATGCCTGCGCTATCAATGGCTATATTATTTCCGGCTTTT
>Ga0257121_1003062_pt1 | contig 11181 bp, 10 predicted proteins | sample SI106_100metaG_FD_190180 | JGI IMG/M metagenome (GOLD analysis project Ga0257121, IMG submission 190180) | Marine microbial communities from Saanich Inlet, British Columbia, Canada - SI106_100 | ecosystem: Environmental > Aquatic > Marine > Inlet | place: Canada: British Columbia | collected... | reverse complement strand
TCGCATCATCTCCACCTTGTCTAACACCAACACCAACACCATTACCAAATGCACCACCTGAAAAAGTTGGTCCAACTAATACAACTGGTTTTCCTGATTTGTCAGCATAATCTGTAAATGCAACAGCAGCTGCTAAAGCAACATCACATCTTCCAGATGTTAAATCTAGGTTTACTTCATCTTGAGTTTTGTAAGTTCTAACATTAACACTTCCTACATCACCTGACTCTAAAAAGTTTTGGTGAATAGTTCCTGTTTGAGTACATACAGTTTTTCCAGCAAGTGCACCTGTTAAAGTTTTAAGAGCTTTTTTAACAGCAGATCCACCTAAAGTTAAATTAACACCTTCAGGAGTGTCTACACCTTCTAGACTAGAACCTTTCATAACTGCAAGCGATGCTACTTCATCAGCATAACCTTGTGAAAAAGTGATTGTTTTTTGTCTTTCAGCAGTAATTGACATACCTGCCATAATTGCATCAAACTTTCTCATCAATAAGGCTGGAATCATTCCATCCCAGTCTTGTTCAACGATAGTGCATTCATGTTTCATGATTGCACAAAGTTCGTTTGCTAACTCAACCTCAAAACCAATAAGATTGCCTGACGCATCTTTAGAGTTCCATGGTGGGTAAGCACCTTCAGTTCCAATTTTTATCTTGTCAGCGTAAACATTTCCGATAACTAATAAAGAAGCAAGAACTGTTAAAATAGTTTTTTTGAATATATTCATTATTTTCTCCTTTAATTTGGATGAAGTATTTCACAATTTTAAAAATTTAAAAAGAAAAATTAATGGTTTATTGATGAAGAGAAGTTCCAAGAACAATCAAAACTAGGTATATAAACTCTGGATAATTTAGTATTTCCAAAATGATGGTTAAATACATTTAGCCAATTATCAACTTGTTTAGGTTTTTTATCTTGACTGCCCACCTGAGCGGTAATCACACCTTTTGGTTTTAATATTCTGATCATTGAGTCCATATTTTTAGCAGCAAGATCTATGCAAAATTGATCATCGTTAAGATCAACAAAAATATGATCGTAGGTATCATCCTCAACTGATGTTATACTTTTAAATGCATCACCCCACACACATTTCACTGAATTTTTTTCTGTAGCTTTTTTACCTATATCTCCAAGATGTTTGTTACAAACGTCCACAACTTCTGGATCAAGCTCAAACCAATCTATAAAATTAAAATTTTTAGAAATGCACTCTCTTGCAACACCACCATCACCACCTCCAATGATTGCTGCTCTTTCGTTGTCTTTATTTAAATGAAGACCAGCACCAACAAAAGTTGAGCTGTATAAATGCTCATCAGTTGCAGCGACTTGTATTTCTCCATCAATAAATAATGACTTACCAAATTGTTCTAATTCTAAAATTTCAATATGTTGACCAACTTTTGATTTAAAATCTTCAAGAACATCATTAACTACATATGATTTTTGTAATCCCGGTGAACTATAAATATCATGATAAAGAGATTTTGTATCTCTATTAAATTCTTTTTTAACAATTCTTTTATGAGCAAATTCTTTTTTTATTATATCAATTGCAACTGATGGACTAACTTTTCCACAAGTAAAAAAATCAAAACTAATTATTCCTTTTTCAGGAAATGTATGAAAACTAATATGGCTTTCTGCTAATAATGCTAAAATTGTAAAACCTTGAGGCTCAAATTTATATTTAGAAATATTAAGAATTGTAACATCAGCTGCTTTTGCAATATCATTAATAACTTTTTCAAACAAAGAAGGATCATATTCTTTGGTAGTTCCAATAATGTCTAGAGTTATATGCTCTCCAACTTTAGTCATTAATTATCCTCTCTTATAGTTTTTTGCTTTGGATAATACTTTTTTCATTTCTTTTATCGAAAGGATTTTAGGCCTACCCAATTTTAAGCTCGTTATATACTGAAGTGATATATTTTCAACCTCTTCAGCTAGCTCAAAAGCTTTCGGTAAATTTTCTTCGAATGCAATCTGGCCGTGATTACTAATTAAACAAGCTTTTCTCCCCTTTAGAGCTTTCAATATATTTTTAGATAATTCTCTTGTCCCATAAGTTGCATATTTTGCACATTTTATATCGTGACCTCCAGCCATAGCAACCATGTAATGAAAAGAAGGAATATTTTTGTTGTGGGTAGAAACAGCTGTTGCATTAGTTGAATGAGCATGAACTATAGCTTTTGCCTCTTTTTTATTTAGATAAATATCTTGATGAAACTTCCATTCTGAAGAGGGAATTCCTTTTTTTTTATCAAACTTTCCATCTAATGAAACAAAGACAATGTCTTTATTTTTTAAGGATGAGTATTTTTTTCCAGATGGTGTAATTAAAAAACCATCTTTAAATCTAATAGATATGTTACCAGATCTTAATGTAGATAGTTTTTTGCTATTTAGCATTTTAGAATATTTTATTATTTCAGATGTTAAGCTTTTCATTTAAACAGTTTTTTTAGACCTTCTGTTGAAGCTTCACATATACCTTTTTCTGTAATCAAACCTGTTACATATTTTGCAGGAGTTATGTCAAAAGCAAGATTCATTGCTTTGCTTTTTTTAGGGTAAATTAAAACTTTTTTGATCTCATTATTTTCATCAATTCCCTCAACATGAGATAGTTCTTCTGAATTTCTTTCTTCAATAGGTATATCTTTTGCATTTTTTATATCCCAATCTATTGTAGAACTTGGTAGCGTCACATAAAATGGAATATTATTGTCTTGTGCTGCTAATGCTTTTAGATAAGTCCCAATTTTATTACAAACATCACCATTAGACAAAGTTCTATCAGTCCCAACAATACACATATCCACCTCTCCTCTTTGCATTAAAATACCACCTGTATTATCAGTAATTATAGTATTAGGTATTTCTTCCTCATTTAATTCATATGAAGTTAAATTTGCACCTTGGTTTCTAGGTCTAGTTTCATCTACCCAAACATGAACGGGAATTCCTTTTTTGTGAGCATGATAAATGGGAGATGTTGCTGTTCCCCAATTAATTGTTGCAAGCCAGCCTGCATTACAGTGAGTTAAAATATTAACTGTATTTTTTTTCTTATTATAAATTTCTTCAATTATTTTTAATCCATTAATACCAATATTTTCACAAAACTTTTCATCTTCATCACATATTTCTTTTGCTTCTGTTAAAGCAATATCTAAGATTTGATCACTATTAATTCCAGATAATTTACTTATCATACGATCTACTGCCCATTTTAAGTTTATTGCAGTAGGTCTAGATTGAATTAATTCTTCTGCACTTTTCTTAATAAATTTAGGATCATTATTTTCTTGAACCGCTAGTGCTATTCCAAAAGCAGCTGTTCCACCAATTAAGGGTGCACCTCTTACTTCCATTATTTTAATAGCATTAACTGTGTCCTTAACAGTTTTAAGATCTTTAATTATAAATTGATGTGGAAGTTTTGTTTGATCAATTATTTTGACTACATTATTTTCAAACCAAATTGTTCGGTATTCTTTGCCTTCTATTTTCATTTGATTAGAGCTCTACCAGCTACTGTCTTAAGTTTATCTATTGTTTTTTGAGTTCTCTTTTCGGGAGCTGTAATTATTGCAACATCTAAACAATTATTTGTTGGATCATTTGGATCTATGTGATCTTGAAAATTATTAATTAAATTTTTAATCATCACTTTTGCTTTTTCAGCATTTCCCAATAAAACTTTAATAACTTGCTGAACATCAACATTTTCATGATCTGGGTGCCAACAATCAAAATCTGTAACCATTGAAACTGATGCATATCTAATTTCTGCCTCTCTTGCGAGTTTTGCTTCAGGCATGTTAGTCATTCCGATCACATCTGCTTTCCATGATCTATATAAATTAGATTCTGCTAATGTTGAAAATTGAGGTCCTTCCATTACAACATAAGTGCCATTTCTTTGATAATCTATATTTGATTTTTTAATCGCATCTTCACAAGCATTCATCAATCCGTTTGACGTAGGGTATGCCATTGAAACATGGGCAACAATCTCATCATCAAAAAAAGTTTTGGTTCTTGCAAAAGTTCTATCAATAAACTGATCAACGATAACAAATTTACCTGGTGGTAGATCTTCTTTAAGAGATCCTACTGCAGAAACAGAAACTATATCTGTAACTCCTAATTGTTTAAGGGCATCAATATTTGCTCTAAAATTTATATTAGATGGAGAAACAAAATGACCTCTTCCATGTCTTGGTAAAAAATAAATTTCTTTATTATTATAAATTGTTTTTAAAATTTGATCTGATGGTTTTCCCCATGGTGTATTTAAATCAAGTAATTCTCTATCTTTAAATTCCTCAACATCATAAAGACCACTTCCACCAATTATTGCTAATTTATTAGTTGTCATAGTTAAAAATTTAATTATTTATACTTTTATAAATAAGTATTATGAATTTAAAAGATTATATTAGATCTATCCCTGATTATCCAAAAAAAGGGATTTTATTTAGAGACATCACTACGTTAATCAAAGATGAAAATGCATTTTCTGAAACTATTAACCAAATAGTAGAAAGATCAAAAAAATATAACTTTACAAAAATAGCAGCAATAGAGTCTCGTGGCTTTGTATTTGCATCAGCAATTTCTTATATTTTAAAAAAGCCATTTATAATGCTGAGAAAAAAAAATAAATTACCTGCTGATGTTCACTCTGTTGATTTTGAACTTGAGTATGGAACAGCAACGATTGAAGTCCATAAAGATTCTTTAGATGAAAATGATAGTGTACTAATTATAGATGACTTAATTGCAACCGGTGGTACTGCTGAAGCTGCTGCAAAACTTGTTGAAATTTCTAATGCAAAAGTTGCATTTTTTATTTTTGTTATAAATCTATTTGATTTAGGTGGATCTGACAATTTGATAAAAAAAAATTATAAAGTTGAAAATTTAATTGATTTTCCTGGTCACTAAATGAGTTTTAAAAATAAGTTTAATATTAACTATTGGTTAAGAAAATTTTACACATCAACTATTTATCAAAAATTAGTCACTAATAATGATGAAATAAAAAAACAAGTGTTTACATCTATCTATAAATCTAATCATTGGGTTCAAGATGATGACATACTTCCAAAAAACTCAATATCTGTCTCAGGTCATGGTTCAAATATTAATACAAATCAGTTTTTTAACTTACAAAAAATTTTTACAAAAATAATTGTCGATAAAGAAATTCGTTCTATCTTAGATATGCCATGTGGTGATTTTCTTTGGTTTCATGAAATTATTAAAGACAAAAATATTAATTATGTTGGTGTTGATATTGTCACAGAATTAATCGAAGCAAATAGAAAAAAATATAAGAATAAAAATTTTAGTTTTGTTAATGATGATATTGTAAATTTTGATACTAATAGAAAATTTGACCTAATATTAATTAGAGATTTGTTTATTCATATTCAAAACTCTGATATTAAAAAAATTATACAAAATATTGATAAAATGGATTTTAGATATATTGCGTTAAATAGTTATAATAATAAAGTAAATGATGATGTTATTGTAGGTAAGCATAGAGAAGTAAATCTATTAATTGAACCATTTAACTTAAATCAACCTTTGGAATATTTTAAAGATTTTGAAGATGATAAGTTTATTTTTTTATATGATAAAAAAAATTTTATTCAAAATTTGGTAGCGGGAAGTGGGATCGAACCACTGACCTCAGGCTTATGAGTCCTGCGCTCTAACCAACTGAGCTACCCCGCCATTATTAATAAAAGACTTATAATATAAATCTTTATTGTTTCAATAAACTTTTTAGGCCAGGTTTTTACTAAATAATAAAATAAACAGTCAAAGAACTTATTACAGCGACTAAAAAAAATGAAAAAACAATTCGTTTTTTAAAAGTTCTTTTTTTATCTAATCGAACCCTGTTAAGTAAAATATTTACGTTAGTTGTTTTAAAGTTGTTTTTTTTTTGATCTTTATTTGAGGTAATATCAGATTCTAATAAAGTTATTTCTTGGTCATCTTTTTTCACAATTACATTTAAACAGGAATTAACTTTAAATTCAAATTAATTAGAGAATATTTATATATTTTTAAAATTATTATGCTTTAGAGGCTTTTCAAGTAATTCTGCAGGATATTTTTTCTTTTCAATCTCAATATAAAGATTTTTATCAATGAGTTTTTCATTTGAAAGTTCACAATTTACATAACCAAATGATAAATTTTTATTATAGTTAAATGAAAAGTTTCCCGATGTTGTTTTTCCAATAATTTTATCATCTAAGTAAATTGGTTCTTCGTGCAATAAAAGTGGTTTTCCAGGTGTGTTATCTTTTAAAATTAACATAACAAATCTTCGGTCTAATTTTTGATCTCTAATTTTTAGCAATTTTTCTCTTCCTATAAAATCAAAAGGTTTTTTGTAGCTAATTGCGAAATTAAGCCCTGCTTGATACTGATTTTCTTCTGGTGAAATATCATGTCCCCAATGTAAAAAACCACTTTCCATCCTCATAGTATCCATCGCATGAGCACCACAATGAGATAATCTGAATTGCTTTCCTGTATTTATAATTAAATTATAAATTCCTTTTGCATCTTTGATTGGAATATAAAGCTCATAACCAAGTTCACCAACATAAGATAGTCTTTGAGTCCAAACATCAGTTGAATTTAGTTTAATATTTTTACTTGTACCAAATTTAAAATTTTCATTTGTTATATCTTCTTCAGTTATTTTTGATAACAAATCTCTACTTTTTGGACCAAATATTCCTAAACAAATAATATCATCTGTTACATCTTTAAATTCTAGATCTTTTGATAAATGTTTAAGTATGTGTGCCTTATCATGAGTTCTAACAGCTGCTGAACTTATTATTCTAAAATGATTTTTTTCAAGACAAACAACCGTTAGATCTGTTTCAATTCCAGCTCCATCATTAAGCATATGGCTATAAGTACATTTTCCAATTTCATTTTTAATATTTGCGGTACACAATCTTTGTAATTCTTCATACGCTTTTTCACCTTTAATTTCATATTTTGAAAAAGGAGAAAGCTCAAACAAACCAACATTTTCAATTGTATTTTTACATTCATGCTCAACTGATGGATACCAATTTTGATAATTAAAACTATATTCATATTCTGCTTTAGCACCATCTAATGCGTACCACATTGGTCTTTCATACTCTCCTGATTGACCAAAACATGCCCCTATTTTTTTTAAATCTTCATGATAAGGAAGCAACTTTTGTGCTCTAGAAGTCTTATGCTGCTTATAAGGCCAATGCATTCCATACAAGTCTCCTAAAGTTTCAGTAACTCTATTCATTATAAATTTTTTTGATGAATGAAATTTTTGAAATCTTTTTATATCTAATGAATATAAATCTTCATTCATATATCCATTAATCATCCATTCTGCTGTGACCCTACCTGCGCCTCCAGAACTAGCAATTCCAATGCTATTAAATCCACAACAAGTGAATAGGTTATTTATTTCTGGAGTTTCTCCTAATAAATACTGAGTGTCAGGTGTAAACGACTCTGGTCCTGAAAAAAATTTTCTAATTCCAGCATTTTCTAATATAGGAAGCCTTTTAAATGATTTTTCTAAATAAGGCTCAAAATGATCAAAATCATCTGGAAATTCTCCAAAAGAAAAATCATTTGGTACAATTCCTTTTTCTTTAAATGCATTTTTAGCACCTGGCTCAAAAATACCAACGAGCATTTTTCCTGCATCTTCTTTTAAATAAAGACAATCATTATAATCTCGAAGAACTGGTAGATCTTTTGGTAGATCTTTCATTGGTTCAGTTATTATGTAGAAATGCTCATTTGGATATAAAGGTACGCTTACTCCTATATCTTCACCAATTTGTCTTGACCACATTCCAGTAGCTAGAACCACATATTCACACTGAATTTTTCCCTCAGATGTTTCAACACCAGTTATTTTATTATTTTTAATTAATATTTTTGTTACAGGTGTTTTTTCAAATATTTGAGCTCCCTCCATTCTAGCAGCTTTTGCTAAAACATTAGTAACTCCTACTGGATCTGCCTGGCCATCATCTGACATATAAACACCACCTAAAATGTCTTTGTCATTAATTATTGGATATAATTCTTTAACTTTTTGTTTATTAAGAACTTCAACATTAACATCAAAAAGTTGAGCTGATGTTGCTTGTCTTAATAATTCTTGAAGTCTTTCTTTTGAGCTTGCGACAGTGATTGCTCCGTTTTGTTTTAATCCAGTTGATAGCTCTGTTTTTTTTTCAAGTTCTTTATAAAGATTAAGTGAATATTTTCTAAGTTTTGTAATTGTAGCAGTTGCACCTAATTGTCCAACTAACCCAGCAGCATGCCAAGTGGTACCTGATGTTAACTGATCTCTTTCAAGAAGTATTGTGTCTTTCCATCCAAATTTTGCCAAATGATAAGCTACTGAACATCCAGCTACTCCTCCACCAATAACAACAACTTTTGTGCTGCTTGGTAAAGCTTTTTTCATTTAATTAAAACTTTTTCATTTAATTAAATTTTGATAGCCTCTTCTGGGGCAACATAACTATGTCCAAAAACATCTGCTACTGCTTTATATGTTACATGACCTTTATGAACATTTAATCCAGCCAAAAAGTTTTTATCTTCACCTAAAGCTTTTTGATATCCCTTGTTAGCAAGTTTAACTAAAAAAGGTAAAGTTGCATTGTTTAATGCTAGTGTTGAAGTTCTTGGAACTCCACCTGGCATGTTAGCTACACAATAATGAACGACATCATCAACAATGTAAGTAGGATCTCCATGAGTAGTTGGTTTACTTGTCTCAACACATCCACCTTGATCAATTGCAACATCAACAATAACTGATCCACGCTTCATTAACTTAATCATATCTTTGGTAACTAATTTCGGAGCCTCTGCTCCAGGAATTAAAACTCCTCCAACCAAAAGATCAGCCTCTGAAACCAACTTATTTAAATCAATTTTATCACTCTGTTCAGGAATTATTTTATTACCAAACATTTCAACAAGTTGTTTTAATCTTGCTTCAGATTTATCTACAATATGAACTTTTGCTTGCATCCCAGTTGCAATGACAGCTGCATTTTCACCAACAACTCCACCACCTAAAATAACAACGGTTCCACCTTCAACTCCAGGTGCGCCACCCAATAAAAGTCCTCTTCCTTTTTGATTTTTTTCTAAACAATGTGCTCCAGCTTGAACAGACATTCTACCTGCTACCGCACTCATTGGTGCAAGCAAAGGCAATCTTCCATTGTCATCTGTTACAGTTTCATAGGCAATGTTAATACTTTTAGATTTAATTAACCCTTCAGTTAATTCTTTTGCAGCCGCAAGATGAAGATAGGTATATACAATTTGATTTTCTCTAATCATATCTACTTCAACTTTTTGAGGCTCTTTCACTTTGACTATAATCTCTGCATCATTGAAAATATCTGAAGCAGTATTAGCAATTTTAGCACCCACGCTTGTGTATTGTTCGTTTTCAAAACCAGCTTCAAAACCACCGTTATTTTCAACTATTACTTCATGGCCTTCAGACACTAAAGTTTTTACACTTTCTGGTGTTAATCCAATTCTGTTTTCTTGAGGTTTTATTTCTTTAGGTACTCCTATCTTCATGACTTCTCTTCTCTCTATATTTATTAAAAACTAATTAGTTTTTTTGGTTTTTCTGATAGTTAGTGATACCTGTTCTCAGTTTATCAATAATTTCATCAATATGTTTTTCTTCACAAATAAATTGTGGCGCAATAATCAAACAGTCACCAGTAGCTTTAAAGTTTACTCCCGCTTCATAACAAGCTTTAAAACACTCAAAACCTGCTTTACCTGGTTTAGTATTTAATTTCATATCAATTCCACCCATCATTCCATAGCCTCTAATATTATCTACAGACTCTAAATCCTGAAGAGAAAATAAACCTTTTTGAAAGTATGGAGCTAGGTTTTTAGCTCTGTTAAAAATATCATCTTTTTCAAAAATATCTTGAACAGCTAAAGCTGCAGCTACTGCAACTGGAATTCCTGAATAAGTATATCCGTGAAATAATTCGACTGCACCTGTTGGTGAAGCATCCATTACTGCATCATAAATACTATCATTACAAGCAACAACACCCATTGGAACAACTCCATTAGTTGTAGCTTTTGCCATTGTCATAATATCAGGTGTTACTCCAAATTCATCTGCACCAAATTTAGATCCAGTTCTACCCCAACCAGTAATTACTTCATCAAAAATTAAAAGTATTCCGTGTTTATCACAAATTTCTCTAAGCTTTTGTAAATATCCTTTTGGTGGAACTAGAGTTCCTGTTGACCCAGCAATAGGTTCAACAATACATGCTGCAATATTTTCGCCACCAAAGTTTTGGCAAATAGTTTCTAAATCATTTGCTAAATAATCACCTGTTTCAGGTTGACCACTTATAAATTTATGTTCTGGTAAATGAGTATGTCTAATGTGTTGAACACCTGGCATTAAAATACTTGCAAATGTTTTAACATTATTAACCATTCCACCAACAGAAACACAACCAATGTTCATTCCATGGTAACCACGTTCTCTTCCTACAAATCTAAATCTTTGCGCTTCTCCTTTTGCTCTGTGATATGCAACAGCAATTTTAATTGCAGTCTCTACAGCAGTAGATCCGCAAATTGTAAAAAACATTTTGTTTAAATCACCTGGCGTATGTTTTGCAATTCTTGATGCTAATTCAAATGACCCACCAAAACCTTGTTGAAAAGGTTGAGCATAATCTAAGGTTTCTAATTGTTTTGTAACAGCTTCTGTAATTTCTTTTCTTCCATGACCTAACGGATTACAAAATAATCCTGAGCTTGCATCAATTTGTGTTTGTCCGTGATGAGTTTTTAAATACACACCTTTTGCTTCAGTAATTAATCTAGGATTTGCTTTAAAATCTTTGTTTGATGTAAATGGCATCCAATGTTCATTTAATGAATTTGGAACTGAGGTTCTGTTTTCTGAGCTCATAAAAAAATCTCTCTATATATTAAATATTTAATTTGTAATTTGTAAATCTACGGCCTCTTTAGACTAAAATAAATATATTAACTAGAATTTTATTGACACAATCTTAGGTTGTA
>Ga0257121_1003056_pt1 | contig 11189 bp, 11 predicted proteins | sample SI106_100metaG_FD_190180 | JGI IMG/M metagenome (GOLD analysis project Ga0257121, IMG submission 190180) | Marine microbial communities from Saanich Inlet, British Columbia, Canada - SI106_100 | ecosystem: Environmental > Aquatic > Marine > Inlet | place: Canada: British Columbia | collected... | reverse complement strand
CACGCGGTATGGCTGCGTCAGAGTTTCCTCCATTGCGCAATATTCCTCACTGCTGCCTCCCGTAGGAGTCTGGTCCGTGTCTCAGTACCAGTGTGGGGGATCACCCTCTCAGGCCCCCTATCTATCGTAGTCTTGGTGAGCTGTTACCTCACCAACAAACTAATAGAACGCATACTCATCTTTAACCACCGGAGTTTTAATTATAATAAGATGCCTTAAAATAATACTATGAGATATTAATCCAAATTTCTCTGGGCTATCCCTCAGTTAAAGGTAGATTGTATACGTGTTACGCACCCGTTCGCCACTCGTCATCATCTAGCAAGCTAGATATGTTACCGTTCGACTTGCATGTGTTAGGCCTACCGCTAGCGTTCATCCTGAGCCAGGATCAAACTCTCCGTTGTAAAAAAAGTTTGACTTGACTTATGATGTGTGTTTAATCTCTTGATTTTATCTTCATTAATTCAAAGAACTTCCTTCTAAAACAATAAATGTTTTTCAAAAAGGACTGCAAAAGTAATATAAATATTAAATCCGCAATGATTATTTGAAAATATTTTAATTTATTATTTTAAAGAACTTTTTCTCATCTAAACTTAAAGGTATATTACCATTCGTTTAAAGAGGTCGCAAATTTATAATGATTTTTCAAATGGAAGTTTCTTTTATGTTTTTTTTAAATTAAATTACCATCTATTTTCATACAACTGAATATCAGGAAGATAAGTGTTATGTTGATTAATGAAAGCATGTTATTTTGTTAAAAAAATAGAGAAAAATGGGTATATTGAGGAGAAAGTACAATATCAATTTCGTTGATTTTAATAATTAAATATTGTTTTTCACTCAAAAATAAAGAAACTCTATCTATATGAAGATAAAAAAAGAGAAGAGTGAATCCAAATGTATATTATTCTAGAGAAAAAATAAAACAAACAGAAAGAAAGATATAAAAATAAATGCTACCTATATATAATGTGTCATTGAAAAATATATTTGAAGAACAAGGGTGTATTAAGACAAGGAAAAAAATTAATATACTTTTATTATATTTACAAGCAAAAAAAACCACACAGAATAAGTAGAACGAATATTGATTTATGTCATCAGGAAATGGAAAGATTAATGATGGAACAGTAGAATAGAAAATTATTATAGAATAAATCAATATATTTGCTGCTTAATTAAAAAAAAAAAAAAGATGAAAGCAGTAGTAAGTATAATAATGGGAAGTACATCCGATATGCCTGTAATGAAAAAAGCAGCAGAACTTTTAAATGAAATGGAAATTCCATTTGAAATCAATGCACTTTCAGCACACAGAACACCAGAAATGGTAGAAGATTTTGCAACAAATGCTCGTGCAAACGGAATAAGAGTAATAATAGCGGGAGCCGGAGGGGCAGCTCATTTGCCAGGAGTAGTCGCAGCATTTACAACAGTACCCGTAATTGGGGTGCCGTGTAGATCTTCAATTTCTATAGATGGATGGGATTCTATCCTTTCTATTCTACAAATGCCTCCTGGAATACCAGTAGCAACCGTTGGACTAGATGGAGCGTTAAACGCAGGAATACTGGCGTCTCAAATACTTTCAACTGACAATGAGGAGATACACCAAAAAGTTGCTTCTTATAAAGAAAACTTGAAAAGTAAAATTGTAAAAGCAAATGACGATTTGAAAGTTCACGAATACAAATTCAGAACAAATTAAAAATAAAGGTCTCCTAATTGGGACCTTTTTTATTTATGACCCCTACCTTAATAATCATGGCAGCTGGTAACTCCAGTAGATATGGAAGACTAAAACAATTTGAGAAAATTGGAATACAAAACTCCTATCTGTTAGAGTTTGGAATATATGATGCAATAAAAGCAGGCTTTGGAAAAGTAGTATTCATTATACAGAAAGAATATAAAAAATATTTATCTGAATTATCTGAAAACATAAAAGATAAAATAAAAGTTGAATATGTTTTCCAAGAAGTGGGTAGCCTCCCAGAACAATATTCTAATGTAAAGAGAACAAAACCATGGGGTACGGCTCATGCAATATGGTGTTGTAAAAAAGAAATAGAAGGTCCTTTTACAATAATAAATGCGGATGATTTTTACGGAGAAACTTCTTATAAAACACTTTATGAGAATTTAATAAAAGAAGAAGAGTCCTATTATATGGTAGGGTATACATTAGAAAATACGCTTTCTGAAAATGGAAGTGTAAACAGAGGTATTTGTAGTTTCAACTCTGACAATTATTTAGAAAATATTAAAGAGGAGATTGGAATTTCCAATTTTAGTACACATGAAAAAGACACAATAGTATCCATGAACATGTGGGGGTTTCAATCAAACTTCATTAGTCATTTAAATGAGGAATTAGAACTATTTCTGAAAGAAAACATAAATAATGAAAGTAAGGAATTTTTCATACCAATGGTGGTAAACAAACTCATAAAAGGAGGAAAAGAAAAAGTGAAAGTTTTACAAAGCAATGAAAAATGGATAGGAATGAGCTATAAAGAAGATAAATTATCAGTAGAATTATCACTAGAAAATAAAAATTATCCAAAAAATTTATGGAGGAAGTATTAGAAAAATTTCAAATTCAAGGTGATTTTCAATCCGTAAACATAATTGAAAACGGACTGATAAACTCTACTTATCTTGTAACAACTACAAGTAATAAGTATATAGTTCAGAAGATAAATACATGTGTTTTTACAAATCCTGTAGAATTGATGGAGAACATACAAAGCTCTACTTCCTTTTTAGATCAGAAAAAAGAGAAAACTCTAAACATAATACAAAGTAAAAAAGGAGAATCTCTTATAAAACACAAAGATGAATATTGGAGGGCTTTTGATTTTATTGATGGAAGTACTACTCACAGAAAAGCAAGTAATATTGAATTGGTGAGAGAATGTGGGAAGACACTTGCTCACTTTCATAAAAGTTTTATTGATTTTCCTGTGGAGAAACTACATACAACAATTCCAAATTTTCATAACACTCAAATTATTTTTCAAAATTTTGTAAAAGGTTTAGACAATTCAGACATAAAATTGAAGGAAGAATGTAAGGTTGAAATTAACTATATTTTGGAAAATGGACAAAAATGTAATAGAATTCAAAACCTTATTTTAGAAGGAAAACTAGATAAAAGAGTTTGTCATAACGATCCAAAAATAAGTAATATTTTATTTGATAAAAGTGGGAAATCAATTTGTATGATTGATTTAGACACTATAATGCCAGGAATAATTTTAAATGATTTTTCGGATGCAATACGAACCATTTGTGTTTCGGAAAATGAAGAGGAATCCGATTTAGAGAAGGTGAATTTTAAACTAGATTATTTTGAAGAGTTTACAAAAGAGTATTTAAATATAAATGCTGAAAATTTAAACTCAACTGAAATTGAAAATTTAGTTTTCTCTGTAGAAATCATTTTTCTGGAACAAGGAATTCGGTTTTTACAGGATTATTTGAATGAAAATAAATACTATAAAACATCTTACAGAAAGCAGAATTTGGTAAGATCCCGAAACCAACTTCATTTGGCAAAACAAAATGAAAAGAAAAGTGAAAAGATGAATAATATTATCCGTAATTGCTTTAATTAAAAGTGTAAATTGTGGACTGAAATGAAGTCTCTTTTTTTTAGCATATTATTCCTGTTTCTTCAACTTATTTCTGTTGGACAAAACAACTTTAATTCCTCTGTACAATCTGGTGGAATAGGAGATTGTAATGCCACACTTTCTGGAGTTTGGAGTATTGATGGAAACATTGCGGGAGCCACAAATATTGACAGAATTTCACTGGGACTTTCCTTAGAAAACAAATTTGGACTAAAGGAATTAAACAGTAAAACTGCGCTGATTGCAATACCAACTAATGGTGGAGTTTTCGGACTAAGCGTTCATCAATATGGATTTAATCTGTATAACGAAAACAAGATGGGGATTTCTTTTTCCAAAAAATTAAGTCAGACTTTTAATTCTGGAATTAAGATAAATTATTACAATACTCACATTGATAAGCTGGAAAATATTGGTTTTGTAAGTTTTGAAATAGGAATGCAGAAAGAGTTGAACAGACAATTAACAATGGGAGCTCATCTTAATAATCCTTTTAACTTTACAGAAAACAATACTCTTGACAACACCATTTCAGTAGGATTACTATATAAAGTAAACCAAAAAGTAAACTTATATACAGAAGGAGAAAACGCAGATTATAATGAGATGAGTGTGAAATGTGGTTTGGAATATGAAATAATAGACCAGATGTTTTTACGAACAGGATACAATAGTAAAAATAATAAAAACACTTTTGGTTTTGCTTACTCCTACAAAAAATATAGGGTAGATATTGCAACATATCACCATGAAACTTTAGGGTTCAGTAGCCAGTTTTCTTTAAGCACTTCCTTTTAAACTTGGAATATGAAAAAGAGTGTTTTCATATTATTTATTTTACTTTTTTATAATCCCTCTTATTCTCAAAATGTAGAAGAAAAATCTGTTTTCTTAGAACAAATAGTAGAAGAAATTGCTGAGAATTCAGAAGAAGAAATTGATTTTACAGAACTTTATGAAGGTTTAGAATTCTATTACAGAAATCCCATAAATCTGAATAATTGCAATAAAGAAGATTTACAAAACTTACACATTCTAAACTCTTTTCAAATTGAAAAACTGTTCTCTCACATACAGAAGAACGGAAAACTTATTTCCTATTTAGAACTACAAAGTATCAGCACTTACAATATAAACACTATAAAACAACTTCTTCCTTTTATAAGGATATCTGAACCCATAAATACTCATAATATTTTTGGAAACATAGAACAATATATGCTTTTAAGAGATGAAATAACTCTGCAAAATCAGAAGGGATATCTGGAAGATGAAGAAGGAGAAAAACACTATTTGGGAAGTAATAATAAATCTTTATTTCGATACCGATTAAGTAATAAATATCTGCAAGCAGGAATAACAGCCGAGAAAGATAAAGGAGAAACTTTTTTTGGAGATCATCAGAAATATGGATACGATTTTTATTCTGCACACCTAAGAATAAGGAATATTGGGAAAATAGAAACAGCAATAATTGGAGATTATAATGTTAAATTCGGACAAGGAATTTCTATTTTTGGTGGAATTGGTTTCGGGAAATCATCTGAAGTAATTGGAATACAAAAAACAGGAAACATTATAAGACCTCACACTTCCTCAGATGAAAATAGGTTTTTTAGAGGAACGAGTATAAAATTAAATTTAACTAAAAATTGGGATTTAATCTCGTTTTATTCCTACAATTCGGTGGATGCCAATATTACAGACACTACTGAAGCGGAAAATCTTGTTTACACCTCTTTACAAAATAGCGGAATGCACCGAACAGAAAATGAATTACTTGATAAGGACGCCATAAAAGAACAACATTTCGGATTGCACTCTAACTACAAAATAGGAAAATTAAATTGGGGACTTTCCTACATAAACAATCATACTTTTGGAGATATTGACAGAAATTTAAGAACTTACAATCAGTTTGATTTGAATACAAATAGTAATGACATTATCGCTTCCGACTATCAGTATTTGTACCGAAACTTTAATTTTTTTGGAGAATATGGAAGAAGCAAAAACGGAGGTACGGCACAATTACATGGTGTATTAATTGGTTTGGATAAAACACTTTCGGCAGCCTTTATGTACCGAGATTATGATCGAGATTTCCAGAACAATTATGCAAATTCATTTGCAGAAAGCGAAACACAAAACGAAAAAGGGTTTTATAGTGCTATTGAATTTAAACCAAACTTAAAATGGAAAATAAGAACCTATGTAGATTTCTATAAATACCCATGGTTACGGTATTATACGAATACAAATAGTTATGGAAAAGATTACTTTATACAAACAGACTATAAAATAAACAGAAATACTAATTTATATTTCCGTTACAAGAAAGAAAGTAAAGAAGAAAACTTTAATTTAGAAGATATAAACTCTCCTATTATTGGACTAAAAACAAAACAAGTATATCGTTTTAATGCTGCTTTTAAGGAGGGTGAAAATTGGTCGTTTAAAAATAGGGTTGAAATAAGTAAGGTAGATCTTCCTGAAGGAACAGAAAATGGTTTTATGATGTATCAGGATGTTAAGTTTAAACCAATGTTTTCCAAATTATCATTTAGTTTAAGATATACATATTTTAATACTGAAAGTTACGACAGTAGAATTTATGCTTATGAAAATGATGTGCTTTACGGATATTCTATTCCTTCTTTTTATGGGAAGGGAAAGAAAATTTACGTGTTACTAAAGTATAATATCATAAAAAATACCGACCTTTGGATTAAACTTTCGGAAACTATATATGATGATAGAGATATAATAAAAAGCGGATGGGAGGAGATAGAAGGAAATAAATTAACAGAATTAAAAATACAATTAAGATATAAATTTTAAGATGAGAAGAATAAATGATATACTAAATGTAGAACACCCAATAATAATGGCTCCTATGTTTTTAGTTACCAATACTAAAATGATGATTGAGGCTATGAATTCTGGTATTGCAGCTTGTATTCCTGCACTTAATTTCCGAACGATAGAGGAGTTTGAAATTGCAATAAATGAGATAAGAAGTAAAACAACTTCTGGAGGATTAGGTATCAACTTAATTGTAAACAAATCAAATATAAAACTAGAAAAGCAACTGGAAAGTTGTGTGAAATTAGAAGTTGATTTCATCATTACCTCACTTGGAAGTCCCAGAAATGTAATTGAAAAATGCAAACCAAAAGGAATTAAAGTTTTTTGTGATGTAATAGAAGAAACATACGCTAAAAAAGTAGAAGAACTAGGAGCAGATGCAGTAATAGCAGTAAACAAAAATGCAGGAGGACATGCTGGAAAACTAACTCCTCAGGAACTATTCGATATTATTTCCGAAAATTGTAATCTGCCAATTATTTCGGCAGGAGGAATAGGAACAAAACAGGGAATTACAGAGATATTAGAAATTGGTTTTTCAGGGCTTTCCATAGGTTCTCCTTTTATTGCTTGTGAAGAAGCTCATATTTCAGAACAGTACAAACAAGCATGTGTAGATTACGGAAAAGAAGATATAGTTTTTACAACTAAAATTTCTGGAACTCCTTGTACGGTAATCAACACTCCTTATGTACAACAAACAGGAACAACACAAAATTGGTTGGAAAAAATTCTGAATAAAAACAAAAAACTAAAAAAATGGGTGAAAATGATTACCTATTTTAAAGGAATGAAATCGGTAGAAAATGCTGCTTTTAGCAGTACCTACAAAACTGTTTGGTGTGCTGGCCCATCTATTGAGTATACTAAGGGAATACTTCCTCTCAAAGAAATTGTAAGGAATTTTTTGTAAGTTTACAGAATAGAAAACAATATTACATAGGAATAAAAACTGGAAAATTAGAACATTATGGAAGTCATAAATTTAGGAAAAAAAAATTCAATATTTAATCATTTTATCCGAGAGATAAGAGATATAAATATTCAGAAAGATTCCATGCGTTTCAGAAGAAATATTGAACGAATTGGAGAGGTTTTCGCTTATGAAATAAGTAAAAAAATGGAGTATGAAAATAAGGACATCACTACTCCACTCGGTATTTCCACAGAAAGTTTAATGACAGAAAAACCAGTACTCTCCACTATACTTAGAGCAGGACTTCCGCTTCATCAAGGGGTCCTAAATTATTTTGATAGTTCGGATAATACTTTTATTTCTGCTTACAGAAAACACAAAAAAGGAGGAGATTTCGAAATTAAGATTGAATATATGTCCTCCCCAAAATTAGATGATAAAATCCTAATACTTTGTGATCCTATGCTGGCTTCTGGATCTTCCATGATTTTGGCAATGGAAGCCATACTCAGTAGAGGCAAAACAAAACATATACATATAGTAGCAATTATTGCCTCATCAGAAGGAATAGATTATGTGAAACGAAATATCCCTACCCAAAACTGCACTTTATGGGTTGGAGCTATTGACCAAGAAATGACTTCACAATCCTATATTGTACCTGGTTTGGGAGATGCAGGAGACCTAGCATTTGGAGAGAAAATCTAAATTAATTAGATTTAAAGTAGCTTTCCGTTATTTACATTCATTTTTTCACCAATTTAGCAAACCTTAAAAATAATTTTTCGTTAAGAGATACAAAGATATATATGTCAAATATTCTAAAAATATTAGTTGTTATTTCCTTAAGTGGATTCAAATTTATGATCGCTATTCCAATATCGGCATATCAATATGATTTTAATTTTATTCAAACATTAATATTTTCGATAGTAGGTGGTGGACTTGGTGTTTTTCTATTCTCTGCTTTATGCAATAAAATAAACACATTATTCCCTAAAAGGAAGAAAATAAAAAGAACGAAAAAAAGAGGAGTACAAGAAGTTATCACTATAAAAACAGCCCGAAAATACGGAGTATATGGAATTGCTGCCATAACACCTATTTTATTATCCATTCCGATTGGAACACTAATAGCTCTCCGATTTTTCCCTGAAAAGAAAAAAACAGTTCCAATTCTTATGAGTTCTGTGGTAATTTGGTCCTTAATCCTTTCAGTTGTTTTAACTTCATGTAGTTAAAATGGTAAAACATATCTTCTTTGATCTTGATAGAACTCTTTGGGATTTTGAATTTAATTCACATAATACATTATTAGAGATATGTAATAAATTTAATCTTTCTGATAAAGGAATTACGGATTATGAAGAATTTATAAAGAAATATAAAGTTCATAACGAACAATTGTGGGATTTGTACAGAGTAAACAAAATTTCTCAGAAGGACTTGAGAAGAGAACGATTTCAAAGAACACTTTCCGATTATAATATAATAGACCCAATACTTGCCGAAAAAATTGGGGAAGACTATGTAGATATATGTCCTAAAAAAAATAAATTATTCCCATATACTATTGAAGTGTTAGAATATTTGTCTGAAAAATACAACTTACATATAATTACAAATGGATTTGAAAAAGTGCAACACATAAAACTAAAATATTCTAACTTAGAAAAATACTTTGACAAAATAATTACTTCCGAACAAATAGGAGTAAAAAAACCAAATCCTAAAATTTTTGAATTTGCACTTTCTCAGGCAAAAGCTACTTCTGAAGTATGTATTTATATTGGTGATGACTTAACAGTAGATATTTTAGGTTGTCAGAATTACGGAATAGATGGAGTTTATTTTAATCCTGAAAAAATATCACATCAAGAAAATATAGCTTTCGAAATTAGTTGTTTGAGTCAGTTAAGAGATTTATTTTAAATCCTCCTTTTTGTAAATCCTCCCAGAAATTAGGATAAGATTTACTTACCACTTCCACATCATTTATTTGTAATTCTCCATAATTTAAACAAAGTGGAGCAAAACTCATAGCCATTCTGTGGTCTTTATAAGTTTCAATTATTTTAGAAGAAGTGAGTTTTTTCAATTCCTTTTCTACTGCATCTATCCTATTTGTTTCTTTGTCTTTTAAGGTTTCTACTCCTGAGAATTTTGCATTTACACCTTTAGCAAAAAGAGTGCATTTTAAAGGTTGGTATAGGTCCGGATTATCTAGTAAGTCTATTGCTTTTGGAAAAGAAGAATTTACACTTTTTGTTAAGATTAAAGAGTTATTTTCAAATTCAGAGTACACTCCCAATTCTTCAAATAAGTCCATAACTTTTTTATCCCCCTGAATAGAATTCTCAGAAAGTCCGTTTAGTTTAATGTTGCATTTTTCTGAAAGTGACGCAATTTGAAACCAAAAAGATGATGCCGACCAATCTGCTTCTATACTACATTTTTTTGCAACATATATTTGAGATTTAATCTCAATTTTATTTCCAATCCAAGTATAAGAAACTCCATATTGTTTCATTAATTTTAAAGTCATTTCAATATAAGGTTTCGAAACAATTTCAGAAGAAATAATTAGCGTTAATTCTCTTTCTAAAGTAGGAGAAATTAATAATAGTGACGAAATAAACTGGGAGCTGACTCCACCATCTATACTTACTTCACCACCTTTTAATTCTATTCCTTTAATTCTTAAAGGGGAAAAACCATCTTTTTCCAAATAACTAATATCTGCTCCTATTTTTTGTAAAGCATCTACTAAATATTTTATGGGCCTTTTTTTCACTCTATCACTTCCTGTCAAAATAAATTCCTTACCAACTAAGGTGGCAAGGTAAGAAGTCAAGAAACGAAAAGAAGTCCCTGCAGCCCCAATATCAATTATTTCTTCAGTAGAATTTAGTGCCTTTTGTAAAGATTTAGTATCGTCAGAATTAGATAGGTTTTCAATTGTAAAACTGTCTTTGCAAAGTGCTTGAATTAAAAGTAAACGATTAGAAATACTTTTGGAAGAAGGTAAGTCAATTTCACATTCTACCACTTTTGTAGGATGTGAAATTTTATAATTCATCAGTAGAAAATAGATTATCAATAGTACAATTCCCTATTTTATTCAATAAAGAAAAATTGATTTTTCCAGATTGGTTTTTCTTGTCGTTTATCAGAAATTTATGCAAATTATATTTTTTCGGAGTATAAGGTAATGCAAAATTAGAAAGGATGTAATTTTTGATTTCATTTTTATCTGTTTCCGACAAATGAGAAATTTCTGTTTCCAATATCATTCCCATAAAAACAGCTTCTCCATGTAATATTGGGGTTCCTTTTTCTAAATAATAGCTTTCAATTGCATGTCCGAAAGTATGCCCAAAATTTAGTTTTTTCCGTTCTCCTTTTTCAAATGGATCAGCTGAAAAAATCTTGTTTTTTATATGAACAGAAGTTTCAATAATGTCCTCCCAATCTAAATCAACAAAAGGTATTGATAAAAGTCTTTTCCATAAACTATTATCTGAAATAAGGGCATGTTTCACTACTTCAGCAAAACCAGATTTTAATTGATTTTCAGGAAGTGATTCTAAGAAATCAATGGAAATAAATACTGCTTTCGGATTATTGAAAAGTCCTATGTGGTTTTTAAATTGATTAAAGTTAATTCCTACTTTTCCTCCTGATGAAGCATCCACCATAGATAAAAGAGTGGTAGGGATTTGAACAAAATCAATTCCTCTTTTATAAGTAGAAGCACA
>Ga0257121_1003048_pt1 | contig 11215 bp, 9 predicted proteins | sample SI106_100metaG_FD_190180 | JGI IMG/M metagenome (GOLD analysis project Ga0257121, IMG submission 190180) | Marine microbial communities from Saanich Inlet, British Columbia, Canada - SI106_100 | ecosystem: Environmental > Aquatic > Marine > Inlet | place: Canada: British Columbia | collected... | reverse complement strand
GTATAATAAACGATTGGGAATATCTTTGGCTCCCTCTAAAATAAAAGTATAGGGCCCAGGCAATATTTTTTTCATTAACCTAAATCCAGAGTTATTCAATTTTGCATATTCACCAACATGCGATAAATCTTTCAACATCAAAGTGAAATGATGATGCTTTTTTAATTGCCTTATTCTTATAATTCTTTCCATCGCACTTTTATTGCCCAAGGCGCATCCCAAAGCATAGCCTGAATCTGTTGGATAAGCTATAATACCACCTCTATCCAAAACATCAATGACTTGCTTTATTAGTCTTGATTGAGGATTTTCAGGATGGATATTAAGAACTAAAGACATTATAAGTAACTCCAAACAGCCTTTTCAATATCAGGTAAATCTCTTAAATTGCCAATTTGAATTCTTTGATTTGGCCAGCCATGAAAATCTGATCCAGAGGATGCCAATAATTTGTATTGATCTGACCATTGGTTGCTTAATGAAACCTCTTCTTCAGCGCTAGTAGCAGTAACAACCTCAATGCCATCACCAGAAACTTCTTTAAAGTCATTTAACATATTTTTAATTTTAGTATGAGTCATTCTATAACGAAAAGGATGTGCAATTACAGCTTTTCCTCCTGCTGCATGAATCCAACCAACTACTTCATCAACACTTTTCCATTCAACACGAACTCCGCCAGGTTTTTTCCCGGTTAAGTAACGTCTGAAAACGGATTTCATATCCTTACAGTAACCCTCTCTGATTAACATCTGAGCAAAGTGAGTTCGTGTTAACATTTCTGTCTTACTGAGACTCTGAGCTTTCTCTAAAGAGTCTTTAATCCCAGACCGCCAAAGACCAAGCGCTATTTTTTCAGCCCTATCCTTTCGTAATTGTTGATTATGAGACAAACCTTCTTGCAAATTATCACTATTAACATCAATGCCTAGCCCTATTATATGAATAGTCATATTTCGCCAAAATGCAGAAATTTCAACACCTGTTAATAACTTAACTCCCAGCTTATCTGCCTCAAGTTGAGCTTCAGACAGTCCGGCTATAGTATCATGGTCGGTTAATGAGAACAAATCGCAACCTGCTTCACTTGCAAGCCGTATGACTTCTCTAGGAGAAAGTACACCATCTGAATAATAAGAATGACTGTGAAGATCAATTTTCATAATAGAAATATTATAACGAATATATTAATTTAACTATTAGAGCTATCTTTTTATTCAAATTTATCTAGCCACTACTGCAAAGTTTTTTAATCTAGCTATTGACACTATACAAAATATCACTAATCTTACTCTGAGGCTGAAAACCTGGCACAATTTGGATTAAGAGTTTACGTAGCTTCTCTTGATTATTGCTATTAATAGCATCACTCAGTTCATCTAGCACTGGCTTTAGCTCATCCCACTCTATCATATCTTCCTTTACACGCATAATTAGTGGATTATCTGTCTCACTTACATTATTTCCAATCAGAAGTTCTTCATAAAGCTTCTCTCCAACTCGCAAACCCGTATACTTAATCTCAATGTCTCCATCAGGATGAAATTCATCTCTTACCTCTAAACCACTTAAGTGAATCATCTTCTCGGCTAAATCTTTAATGAGCACTGGTTTGCCCATATCTAGAACAAATACCTCACCACCCCTACCCATAGAACCTGCTTGAATAACTAACTCCACCGCTTCAGGTGTTGTCATAAAATATCGAATTATCTCTTTACTAGTAACAGTTACTGGACCACCAGCTTTAATCTGTTGTGTAAACAGTGGAATAACTGAGCCACTAGAACCAAGAACATTGCCAAATCGAACAATACTAAACTTTGTGCCGCTTTGCTTAGCAGATAAGGCTTGCAATATTAGCTCAGCCGAACGCTTAGTTGCCCCCATAGTGTTAGTTGGACGGACCGCTTTATCCGTTGAAATTAATACAAAGGTCTCAACGCCTGCATCAATAGCAACTTGAGCACAATTGAAGGTGCCAAATATATTATTATCAACCCCTTCAGCATTGTTAAACTCCACCATTGGAACATGCTTATAAGCTGCTGCATGATAGATGGTATCTACATCAAAGCGTTTAAACACATCGCTCAGTCGATTCTTGTTATTAACACTGCCCAGTATTGGGTAAATATCTATTGAGTGAACACTAATATTAAAAAGTTCTTTTTCAATGTTGTAAAGAGCAAGCTCGTTCATCTCATACAAAATCAATACTTTAGGTTTTAGAAATACAATTTGCCTACAAAGCTCTGAGCCGATTGAGCCGCCAGCACCAGTAATCAAAACAACTTTATCGGCAATATTTTTACCCAATAATTCCTTATTAGGGGCAGCTATATTTCGCCCAAGCAAGTCTTTAATATTGACTTTGCGTAAGTCAGTAATACCTATCTTTCCCTCTACCAACTCTGACACACTTGGTAAAATACGTACAATCACAGGATAACGGTCTAATTTTTCAATAATTGAAAGCCTTGTACTACGAGAAATCGACGGCATAGCAACCAAAACTTCATTAACTTTATGATTACTAATAATTTCAGCAATATCATTTATAGAAAAAACATTAATACCTCTAATTATATTACCTTCAAGATCTTTTGAATCGTCAATAAAACCAACAGGTTTGTATTTTTGGGAGTGTGTCAATACTGACATCAATTGAATACCAGCATCTCCAGCACCATATACCAAAACATTTTTTCTAATATTGTTTTTTATAAATGACAAACTAAAACTATCATCAAAAATTAACTTAGCAGAGATTCTTAAGGCGGATATTGCCATTAATAACAACATCCAACCAAGAACTACAGATAAAACATGAACACTTTGTATGTCTAATATAAAGACAAGTAAGACTATAATCAATGTGAACATGGACACAGCCTGCATAACATTCCACAGGGCATGAAATCCAATCCACTTAACAACTACACGATACAATCCAAATTTAGCAAAAATAAAAATACCAACTATAGGAAAAACCAAAGAAAATAATATGAGATTATTATTGATATCTAAATCAATAAATACATCGCCAAGCCAAATCGATAACATTAGCAATAATATTGATGCTATCAAAACATAATCAATTAGCATCATAATTACTTGTTTACCAGTTCTTGAAATTTTTGATAATCTAAGTATCAACGATTGAAACTTTGCCATTTTAAATACCTACCCCTTTCTCTTTGACAACAGCAAAAAGCGTAATAATCAATATTTTTATATCAAACCAAAATGACTGTTTGTATAAATACTCTTCATCTAGTTCAACCTTTTTAGCAATCAACAATTCATCTCTACCATTAACTTGGGCCCATCCTGTAATACCTGGCAGAAGTCTATCTATGCCTCTTTCCGTACGCATCTCAATCAGGTCTTTCTGGTTAAATAGTGCTGGACGAGGCCCTACAAAGCTCATATCACCTTTCAATACCGAAAATATTTGTGGCAACTCGTCCAAACTTGTTTTACGTAAAAAAACACCAACTGGCGAAATAAAAGAATCTGCATCTTTTAGTAAATGTGTCGCCACTTCAGGTGTTTGTACTATCATCGATCGGAACTTTGGCATTTGAAAAATTTTGTTATCTTTACCAACCCTATCCGACCAATAAATAACTGGCGTACCAGATGAAAACCGTAATATAATGGAAATTACCATCATAGGGATTAAAAATATTAACAACAATATAGTTGCTAAAAATAAGTCAACAAGACGTTTCATTTATATTTTCTAATGTTTTTTTGGCTTTAAATCCTAGCGCTTCTAATTTCTTTGAGGAGTAACATTCTTCACCGAAAAGCTTATCAACTCTATATCTAATACGACGGCTCAACAAGGAAAGTATATCAAATACAAATTTTGGCACACTCCATTTTGGAATTTTTTTGCCTACAGCCTTGCACATTGCATTATATATTTGGCGGGATGAATAAGCCATTCCATCTGTTGCAATAAAAATCTCGCCATTGGCATTATCACTATCATATATAAACAGAATTGCTCTAACCAAATCATCGAGATGTATCATAGAACGCTTATTTCCTATTTCAGGCAGAGGGGGAAACCATCCTTGTTTAATACCTAGTAATATTAAACGTAAATTACCTTTAACATTTGGCCCATAAACTAAAGCAGGTCTAATAATAGAAACCTGCATGTTTGTATTTTTTCCAATTTCTAATAACTTTAACTCCGCCTCCCTCTTTGTTCTTCCATAAACACTTTTGGGATTTTCTTTTTTAATTTCAGCAACACAAGAATCCATTGAAGAAAATTTTCCAGCTTTAACACTACTAATAAATATAAATTTTTTTACATTATTTTTTAATGCTAATTTAGCCAGCTCTACTGTTGCATCTACATTAATACTTTGATACAAATCTTTAACTTTGCTCGAATCACGTAAATTATGCGTAAAACCTGCAAGATGAAATATAGTATTTACCCCTTCTAATAAATCACTTGGGATTAAATTAGAGTTCAAATCACAAACCACTGAATCAATCTCAGGATGACTGTTACGAGACAAAATTTTTATTTTCTCCCCTTGTTTTCTTAACTCACATACCAATTTTTTTCCAATAAAACCAGTTGCACCTGTAACTAATATAGTCATCTTTTTTAGATTTCAATTTGAAATATTTAGTTTACAAATTGATTTCATTACTAGATGACCAAATACAACATGAACATCTTCGCAAATTTGCATATCAAAAGAATTAATACATACGGAGTAATCTGATATTTCGCTTAATCTTCCTCCACCATATCCTGAAATTGTTAATGTAGTTACTTCCAACTCATTTGCTAATTTTGCAGCACGGACAACATTCTCAGAGTTTCCACTCCCACTTATTGTAATTAAAAGGTCACCAGGTAGCATTAAATTCCTTACTTGCTCAGAAAATATATCTTCATAAGAAAGATCATTTGCATAAGCAGTTATTAATCCTATATTGTCAGACAGACAAATACCATTAAAGCGCTTTCCCGTTTCTATATTGACCATTTTATTCCAGTCTGTAATATAGTGTGATGCAGCTAATGCGCTTCCACCATTTCCACAAACAGCAATTTTTTTTCCCGAAAAAGCTTTATCACGAATTAGATCTATAGCCTCCTTTAAATCAGACTCATCTAATAAATTCAAAACTTCATTATGCTTTTTAATATAATTTTTTATTGAAAATTCCATGATGATAAACTATTTTATAAAATTTGATGTATTTGGCTGATAATGTACAATTTGACTTCCATTTAAATCAAAAGAGAAAGGAACTTCTCTTAAGCCAGACAATGCCTTGATAATATCATTATGCTTACTGGGTGGTGCAAAAAACATCATAAAACCTCCATTGCCAGCTCCTAATAATTTTCCTCCAGAAGCGCCAGCATTAATCCCCTTTTGATACCAACCATCAATTTGAGCATCTGACACTCCAGATGCCATTTGACACTTTATTCTCCAATTTTTATCCAACAACTCCCCTATTGCATCCACTTCATCTAACTCAAGTAAAGACTTCATATCATAAGATAGCTTTACCATTTCTTCCATAAGATTTCGCTTTTCACTATTCTGCATATTTTTATTTTGCGCAACTAATATTTCAGAAGCACTTCGTGTGCGTCCAGTATAAAACATTAGAATTGAGTTTTCCAATTTTTTAATGGTTTCTGGCTTGCAAATTATAGGATCAACGGAAACGGAATCATCCTCATGAAAGCGTATTAAATTCAAACCACCAAAAGCTGCTGCATATTGATCTTGCTTGCCAATTGGGTCTCCACACATATCTATTTCTACATAACTAGCTAATTTAGCTAGGTCACTTTGTGAAATATGCTTATTTTTATATGCATGTAATGCATGAAGAAGTGCCACTGTATATGAGCTAGAGGATCCTAGCCCAGAGCCTTTTGATGGTATATCAGCCATAGAAGCTATTTCAATGCCTCCAGAAATATCCATCATATCTAAAACATTGCGCACAACTGGGTGTTTTACTTGCTTACTATGAGTCACATCTTCAGTAATTGAATAACTTAAACGTATGTCGCCATCAAATTTTTGATTTACAGTCACATACATGTATTTATCAATAGATGTTGAAAGCACTGCGCCCTCTTTATGTCTGAAGAAGGAAGGTAAGTCACTTCCACCACCGACAAAACTCATTCGAAAAGGCGTTTTACTAATAATCACTATTTTTTTCCTTTTAAAATCAAATCTACTGCCTCAGACAAATCAGTTACAATAAAGTCAGGCTCAACTATATATTTTTCATCTTTACCTGCGAATCCAGTTTTTACTAGTATAGTATTCATACCAACACGACTACCAGCTAGAATGTCAGCTGTTCTATCCCCAACTATCCAGGAATCCTCTAGAGATACACTCATTTCGTCTGAAGCCCTAAGAAGAAGTCCAGGTTCTGGTTTGCGACAAGAGCAGTCAACCTTCAATTCACTTATTTCACCCTTAAAACCTCTATCAGGATGATGTGGACAATAATAAATTTTATCTATATAGGCATTTTCATTACCTAATAGTGTTTCCATTTTATTGTGAATTATACGCAAACCATTATAGCCTAGCATACCTCTAGCAATTACAGGTTGATTAGTCACTACAACAGTTATAAAGCCCGCAAGGTTTAATAGACGGATTGCATCACTAGCACCATCTATTAATTTAAATTGTTTGGTTGATGATAAATGACCTACTTCATGATTTATAACCCCATCACGATCTAAGAATATAGCTTTCTTTTTAGAAGAGTAATTAAGCTTTGATACCTTTCCTGAACTAATATCATGTTTCACACTTTCTAGCCTGTCAGGAGTCCCCATATCCTTTATATACTCAGTAGACATATATCCATATAATTTATTTCCATTCTTAATCATTAATGGAAATAACTCCTTAGCAATATCCATTTTTTTTAAAGGAGACTTAATCCCAAATAATGCTGACTTAGTGATTACATAGACTGCAGCATTAACTAGATTACGTCGCCAGTTTTTATCATGAGGATATTTATGAATAGTTTTAATTCTGAAATTATCATCTAATTCAACCAAATCAGAGTCATACGGGTGATCATTTGGATGAACAAAAAGAGTTGCATCAGAACTTTGAAGGTTATGGAAGCTCCAAATTTTGTTTAAATTTATTTCAAAATATGTATCACCATATAGTACTAAAAAATAATCATCTAGAGATTCAAGAACATCTAAAAGAGCTCCTGCTGTACCTTTTAGAGTATTATCAATATAGTATTCTATTGAAACTCCAAAATTACTGCCATCCCCGAAATATCGCTCTATATCATCGGACCCAAAAGAGACTAATAAACGTATATCTAGAAAACCATATTTAACGCATTGTTCTATTAAATGTTGTAATATTGGCTTACTATTAATAAGCACCATTGACTTTGGAGTATCACCAGAAATAGCTTTTAACCTAGTCCCTTCTCCGCCAGCAAGAATAACCACTTGTTTATAAGTTGCCACTTAAAAGCTATTTGAAATCTTGCTACAAAAATAAATGCGTATTTTATTAAATGCAGTATTTAATAGATAATAAGCATAATAAAAAAATGCTTTAGTGAAATTTATACTCAAAGTGCCTCTGTAGATTCTCCAGAGAGACAGTTGATGGTCATATCTATTACTCGAACGAGAGTTTTTACTATTTCTATAACGCGCGGAATCAATATTAAGGTGATGAGCAATACATCCATTATTTAATATCAAAAGCCACCAAAGGTAGTCTTCAGCAAAATGTGACCTGGAGCAAATAATATCTTTGCTTAAAATTCTTCTTTCAACCATTACTGTTAATATACCGATACCACGGTACATCAACCCACGCCTTAAATTATAACTATCTTTCATGATTACAGGGCAACTCAAGTTATTCCCGTCTTCATCTACAGACCTATAACCAGTGTAACTAAACTTGAAATTATTATCCTGCATAAACTTTAGTTGCCTTTCTATTTTCTCAGGCAGCCAATAGTCATCAGCATCTAAAAATGCAATATACTTTCCTTTAGATATCTCAATTCCTGACTGGCGCGCATGAGCTGGCCCATTATCATTAGTATTATTTATATACACTAACCGACTATCATTGGAGGATATTTTACTTATTAACTCAATAGTGGTATCAGTAGAGCCGCCATCAATAACCAGTAGCTCAAGATTCTGATAGGTTTGATTTAAAACAGAGTGAATTGCCTCTTCAATGTGTCTATACGAGTTAAATGAAGGCATTATAACTGATACTTTTGGGATCATTTAAAACATGAGACCATCATTTTTATTATTAATTTGATAACAATATTTTGATAAACCTTCTTCCAGCTTTAAAATTTCTTCTAATTTCTTGAGGATGGAGAATAGATTGCTTTAATTTATAAAATAAATATTTTGGCCTTAGATAATATTTTTTTCTAGACTCATCACACCACGACAATATTTCATCAACAGTCATGTCTTTCATCCTGACCAAACTATTATGCATTCCCTCTTCTGTGACATAGTCACTATAATTATCAGATAGTAAAACATTATTTTTATTCGCCCAATCATAATCTGGAGTTCCTGGATATACTGTCAATGGAAAGAACTGCATAGTATCATCCATCATTTTTAATGCCTGGTCTCGATTTTGCTTTAATGAGTATTTAGTGTCACCTCTATTGCCAGCCATAAAGCAACCATGCACCATAATGCCTGCGTCCTTGGCATTCTTAGAAAAAGTCAGGTTTTGATCGACAGTTATTTTTTTATCGACGTTTAGCAAAATATCGGAATTGGCGCTTTCGTAACCGACTGTCATTAAAACACAGCCAGCTTTTTTCATCCAGTACATTACCTCTTTTTTTAAGTTTGCTCTCACATTGCAATACCATTTTATTTTTATTCCTCTTTCTAAAATAATTTTACAAAACTCGACAACATGCTTTTGATCGCCCGTAAAAGTATCGTCTTCAAGTCCTATTTCACGCACACTAGGTAAATTATTAACAATCCATTCAAACTCATCAGCTATATTTTCAGGAGATCTTTTTCTGTATTTAAGGCCATGCATTGCATAAGGGTATACACAATAAGTACATCGAGCAACACACCCTCTAGAAGTCATTATCTGAACTTCGGGATAATCACAGGCCGCGAAAAAGTATTCATCAATATTCAAATAACGACTATAGATCTCAGAAACAAATGGTAACGAATCTAAATCAGGATTTAATTCTCTTGGCTTATTAGTGATAATTTTGTCATTACTATCACGAAAAACAAGGCCATTAATAGATGACATAGCATCATCAAAACTTTCAGAGATATTTATAAAATTATTAGCTATATCTAGGCAAGTAAGGTCAGCCTCACCAACAGCCACACAATCTACACTATCACTTAGACGTAAAGTTTCTTCTGGCAAAGACGATGGATGCGTTCCCATTAAACCAATTAATGTATTAGGAAGTATTTTTTTTATTTCTACAGCCATCCTAACATCTTCATGAATAGATGCTGTACTGGTATCTTCAATCACAATATCTGGTTTAAATTCATTTACCATATTTAGAGTAGTTTCAAGATTATATTGATTTGCACAACTATCTATAACATTTATCTCATGACCACCTTGCTCAACTGCAGCAGCTGCATAGCACAACCAGATAGGATAATAAACAGTTCCACTTTTAGTTATAGCAGGGGTTCTGGAAGTCCTGGAATACTTACCATGCTCTGTCTTAAACGGGGGATTTAGAAATAAAACTCTCATAAGGTATGTGTCATATTTAAAAAAAATTAACTTATTTGAAAAACGTATCTTTTCATAAAACCGATAAAGTTAATGACTAAATGCTTCAGATCCATAAATGATCTAATACTAATTAATCTCTTTAAGATATAAGATGGTCTTAAATAAAATCTCTGTAATCCGTTTCTTGAATACCAAAGTATTTTATCTGCAGATAATTCGGGATACTCAAATACTGGTTTTTTCATTGGGTCATATTGAGACCAATCATCTGTAAGTAAATAATTATTGCTTTTAACATAGTCATAGAATTCAGTTCCAGGACTAGGAACAGCTATTCCAAAAGTAATATAAGTAGCATTTAAAGTCGTTAAGAACTTTATAGTTTTTTTAACACTTTTTTCTGTTTCACCCTGAAAACCGACTACTGCAAATATTAATGAATCCATCCCCATCTTTGTAATATCATCAACAACTTTTCTAACTTTATCTGCAGTCATTGATTTTTTAATATTTTTTAGGACTTCTTTGTCTGCGCTTTCTAAACCAATCATAAGTGTATGACAGCCAGCTTCTTTCATTAATTTAAGAATCTCTGGATTTAATCTATTGGCACGTGTTGTACAATTCCATGTCAAATCAATATTATTGTCTATCATTTGTTGAAATAATTCTTTTGCCCATTCAATATCTCCAGTTAAAGTAGCATCATTAAACATTACTTCTTTAAATCCAAGACTTTTAACCCACTTTAGCTCTTCGATAGCACTTTCATGTGACCTATATTGAACTGATGGTGCACCAAAAAATGCAGGCTGGTTACAAAAATTACAAACATGAACACAGCCTTTCTGAAACTGAACCATTGTTTTAGGTAGCCTCTTTGCTGTTGGGTCATCATAAAGTGACTGATCAATTTTGTCATGTGCCGGAAAACCAATATCATCATATGACTCTAAATTTGAAAAATAATCTTCATTTTTAATTATAGGATTATCATTAATTTTTATATCACTTTTTGGGCGATAAGCTATGCCACTCACATTTTGTAAATTGTTATAATTTTGAACAATATTTAAACAAACTTCCTCCCATTTACTCGATGTTACTATAACGTCTAGATCCTCTTCCAAGCCTAAAGTCTCTTCGTAAAGTGACATGGAGTGGACACCTGCAGCAACAGTTAAACATTTTGTATTTATAGTTTTAACAATACTTGCTAATTTCACATCCTGATAAATTGAACAAGTTGAGTTACTGAAGATTACTACATCTGGATCAGGCATAATTGAAATAATCTTTGCTCTGATATCATCAATACCTACTCTACCTGCATTCGCATCAAAAAAAGTATTAGTATAGCCATTCTTCTCTAAATAGCCTGATATAGCCATTAAATCATGGGGTGGCTT
>Ga0257121_1003040_pt1 | contig 11233 bp, 21 predicted proteins | sample SI106_100metaG_FD_190180 | JGI IMG/M metagenome (GOLD analysis project Ga0257121, IMG submission 190180) | Marine microbial communities from Saanich Inlet, British Columbia, Canada - SI106_100 | ecosystem: Environmental > Aquatic > Marine > Inlet | place: Canada: British Columbia | collected... | reverse complement strand
TGCTTGAGAGAATGCACCCCCAGTAAACATATTTAATAACCCTAATAAACCATCAGCAGTTTGTGATTGTAAAGCTGCTAATTGTGAAGGATCCACTCCAGGAATTACAACAAAAGATCCGAATCGGTAAATAGCAATAAATGCTAATGTGATTAGAATCCTTGTTTTAAGGTCCTCAATTTTCCAAATATTCTTTATTGTTTGTATCAGTTTTCTCATTTCCTATTTTTTCTCAGTTACAGTTGATGTAATTGTAGCTGTACCACCTGCTTTTTCGATAGCCTCTTTTGCAGAAGCAGAATAAGCATCCACTTTAATATCAATTTTAGAAGTTAATTCACCTCTTCCTAAAATTTTGATTAAATCATTGTTATAAGCCATTCCGTTTTTCACTAAAACTTCTTTTGTAATAGCTCCTTTAATTTTCTTATTTGTGATTACTTCTTGTAATCTATCTAAGTTAATTCCTAAATATTCTACTCTGTTCGGGTTTGTAAATCCAAATTTAGGAACTCTTCTTTGTAAAGGTTGTTGTCCACCTTCAAAACCACTCTTTTTAGAGTAACCTGAACGAGATTTTTGACCATTATGACCTCTAGTAGAAGTTCCACCTCTTTTAGATCCTTCACCTCTACCGACTCTTTTTCCCTTTTTTATGGAACCTTCTGCAGGTTTTAAATTGTGTAATTCCATTTTCTTAGTTTTCTACTACTGTTATTAAGTGTTTTATTTTATGAATCATTCCTAAAATTTGAGGAGTAGCGTTGTGTTCAACAACCTTGTTCATTTTTGTTAATCCAAGTGCATCCAAAGTTCTTTTCTGATCTTTCGGACGACCGATTCTGCTTCTTACTTGTTTAATCTTTATCTTTTCCATTTTCATTCAGATTATCCGTTAAAAACTCTATTCATACTAATACCTCTTTGGTTTGCTACAGTTTTCGCATCTCTTAACTCAAGTAATGCTTTTAATGTAGCTTTTACCAAGTTATGAGGATTTGAAGATCCTTTTGATTTTGCAAGAATATTTTTAATTCCAGCACTTTCAATTACGGCTCTCATTGCACCCCCAGCTTTAATTCCTGTACCACTAGATGCGGGTTTGATAAATACTTGAGCTCCACCAAATTTAGTAAGTTGCTCATGAGGAATAGTTCCATTGATAACTGGTATTTTCACCAAGTTCTTTTTAGCTGCTTCAATCGCTTTAGCAATTGCAGTAGATACATCTTTAGATTTACCAAGACCAATACCAACAATTGACTGCTCATCACCAACCACTACAATAGCAGAAAAACCAAACGATCTTCCTCCTTTTGTAACTTTTACAACTCTTTGTACTCCAACTAATCTGTCTTTTAAGTCAAGATCTGATGAAGATTTTACTCTTTTATTTTCTGCTAATTTAAACATATCTTATTTTAGAATTTTAATCCTGATTCACGAGCTGCATCTGCTAAAGATTTGATTCTTCCATGGTATAAAAAACCACCCCTATCAAATTTTACTGTTTCAACTCCAGCTTCTTTAGCTTTTTCTCCTAAAAGAGTACCCACTAATTTAGCTTTTTCACTTTTATTTACTTTTTTATTTGCAATAGACTTATCAGCAGAAGATGCAGCTGCAATTGTTGTTCCTGCATTATCGTCAATTAACTGAGCATAAATTTGCTTGTTACTTCTGTAAACCGCCAATCTTGGAGTTTCTGCAGTACCGCTAATCGTTTTACGAATTCTGTATCTTGCGCCTTGTCTTCTATCTTTTCTTGACTCTGTCATTTTATCTTATTTATTTTAACTTGCAGCAGCTGTTTTACCTGCTTTTCTTCTAATATATTCTCCAGCATACTTGATACCTTTTCCTTTATACGGCTCAGGTTTTCTGAATGATCTGATTTTTGCAGCTACTGCACCAATTAATTGTTTATCAATAGAATTTAAAATTACAACTGGTGGTTGGCCTTTTTCAGTAACAGTTGTTAATTTAACCTCCACAGGAATTTCAAAAATAATGTTATGAGAATAACCAGCAGAAATATCTAACTTCTGACCTTGATTAGCAGCTCTGTATCCAACCCCAATTAATTCTAATTTCTTTTCATATCCTTTTTCAACACCTTCTACCATATTAGATATAAGTGATCTGTACAAACCATGGTAAGATCTAATTTGTTTATCATCAGAAGTTCTTGATAAAACCACTTCATTTCCATTCACGGAAATTGAAATAGAAGCATCAAATTTCTGAGTTAATTCTCCAAGTTTTCCTTTTACAGTAATTATACCATCTGCAACAGAAACTGTTGTTCCTTCTGATAATGATATTGGATTATTTCCTATTCTTGACATCTTTTTTCTCTATTAATTTTATTAGTAAATGTAGCAAATTACTTCACCACCTACTTTCTGAACTCTTGCTTCTTTATCTGTAATAACTCCTTTTGAAGTAGATAAAATTGCAATACCTAAACCATTAATTACTCTTGGGATAGAATCTGTATTTGTATACTTTCTTAATCCTGGTTTACTCACTCTAATTAATTTCTTAATTGCAGGGTTTTTAGAATTATATTTTAAAGCAATTTTAATATTACCTTGATGATTTACATCATCTTCAAATTTATAACTTGAAATATATCCTTTATCGAATAAAATTTCGGTTATAGATTTTTTCATATTTGATGCAGGAATATCAACTACTTTGTGTCCTGCTTTCTGAGCATTTCTAACTCTCGTTAAATAATCTGCTATTGGATCTGTAAACATATCTTTTTTTTATTTCTTAATTACCAACTTGCTTTTTTTACACCAGGAATCAAACCAAAATTTGCCATTTCTCTAAACTTAACACGAGAGATACCAAATTGTCTCATATAACCTTTTGGTCTTCCTGTAATTTTACATCTGTTATGCATTCTAATAGGAGAAGCGTTTTTAGGAAGTTTTTGTAATCCTTCATAATCACCAGCCGCTTTTAAGGCCGCTCTCTTTTCAGCATATTTTGCTACTATTTTTGCTCTTTTTACCTCACGAGCTTTCATTGATTCTTTTGCCATAATTTATTAACTTTCTGATTTATCAGTTTCTTCTGATAAATCTTGGTTATTGTCTTCTATTTCTGGTTCAGTTGATGTTGATTGATCATTCATAGAATCTTCTTCTATAACATCTTCTGATTCTTCATTATTTTCAACTACTTCTTCACTAGAAATTTCCTGTTTTGCCTCTTCTAACTCTCTTCTTTCTTCTAGTGCTTCCTTTTCTAATTGTGCTTTTCTTTCTTCTTTTTTACTATTATCTTTTTTAAATGGCAGACCAAATTCTCTAAATAATGCTAAAGCATCATCATCAGAATTTGTGTCCGTCACAAAAGTGATATCCATTCCTGTAATTTTATTAATTTTATCGATACTAATTTCTGGGAAAGCAATTTGTTCTTTAATTCCCATAGTAAAGTTTCCTCTACCATCAAAACCTTTTGTTTCAAGACCTTGAAAATCTCTTACCCTAGGAAGTGTAGATGTAATAAATCTTTCTAAAAATTCATACATTCTGTTTCCTCTTAAAGTTACCATCACTCCAACTGACATCCCTTTTCTTAACTTGAAGTTAGAGATATCCTTAGTCGCTTTAGTAATTAATGCTTTTTGACCAGTAATCATTGTCATTTCTTGCTGAGCAGCTTCAATCATTTTTTTGTCTGAGCTTCCGCTACCAACTCCTTGATTTAAACAAATCTTCACTAGTTTCGGCACTTGCATTACCGACTTGTAATTACCTTTCAAATTACCTACAATCTGATCGGTATACTTTTTTCTTAAGTTTGGTGTATATTCCATTATTTTATTACTTCTCCAGATTTTTTAGAAAATCTTATTAATTTTCCAGTTTTTTCATCAATTTTTCTTCCTAATCTTGTTGGTTTTCCAGATTTTGGATCAACAAGCATTAAGTTAGAAATATGAATGGTCGATTCTTGTTTAATTATTCCTCCTTGAGGATTAGCTGCATTTGGCTTAGTATGTTTTGAAACCATATTTACACCTTCAACAATAGCTCTGTTATTAGAAGGAATAACTTTAATTACCTTTCCTTCTTTCCCTTTAGAGGTTCCTGCTAATACTACAACTATGTCGTTTTTCTTTATTTTTAACTTTATCATCTTATTATAAGTTTATAACACCTCAGGTGCTAATGATACTACTTTCATAAAATCGTTATCTCTCAACTCTCTAGCAACCGGACCAAATACACGCGTTCCTTTCATTTGTCCGTTTTCATCAATAATAACACAAGCGTTATCATCAAATCTGATGTAAGAACCATCCTTTCTTCTGATTTCTTTTTTTACTCTAATCATAACAGCTTTCACTACTTGACCTTTCTTTACTCCACCTTGAGGAGTTGCATGTTTCACTGTACCAACAATTTTATCTCCAACAGAAGCGTACCTTTTACCTGTACCTCCTAAAACTCTAATACATAGAATTTCTTTTGCTCCACTGTTGTCAGCTACTTTTACTCTTGATTCTTGTTGTATCATTATTTCGCTCTTTCAATTATGTCTACTAATCTCCAATTCTTGTTCTTGCTCATTTTTCTTGTTTCCATGATCTTTACAGTATCACCTTCATTACAAGTATTTTCCTGATCGTGAGCAATAAACTTTGTAGATTTCTTTACGAATTTTCCGTAAAGTGGGTGTTTTACTTTTCTTTCCACCATCACAACAATAGATTTCTCCATTTTGTTAGATGTAACAACACCAATTCTTTCTTTTCTTAAATTTCTTTCCATTTGCTTATTTATTCTTAGATGCTATTCTTCTTTTAGAAAGTTCTGTCTTAATTCTTGCAATTACTTTTCTTGTCAAAGTAATCAACTTTGGATTCTCTAAAGGAGAAACCTCATGACTCATTTTGATTTTAGATAGTTTGTCCTTTTCAGTATCTAACATCTCCATCAATTCATTTTCTGGAGTTTCGTTTAAAACCGCTGCTTTCATTTATTTACTTTTTACTATTATATCTCTTCTCATTACAAACTTAGTTGGAATAGGAAGTTTTTGTGATGCTAATCTTAATGCTTCTTTTGCTGTTTCAAAATCTACTCCATCAATTTCAAATAACATTCTTCCTGGAGAGACAGTAGCCGCCCAATATTCAGGAGCTCCTTTTCCTTTCCCCATTCTCACCTCTGCAGGCTTCTTTGTGATTGGTTTACTAGGGAATATTCTAATCCAAACTTGTCCTTGTCTTTTCATATAACGAGTAACCGCAATACGAGCTGCTTCAATCTGACGAGCCGTCATCCAACATTCTTCTAAAGCTTTTATTCCATAAGATCCGAAAGACAATTGGTTTCCTCTTTGAGCATTTCCTTTCATCTTGCCCTTTTGCATCTTTCTGAACTTTGTTTTCTTTGGTTGTAACATTTTATCTCTTATTTATAAAATTATGACCTTTTTCTTTGTGGTCCTCTGTTATTTCCTTTCTTCCCTCCTTTTTTTGATTTAAAGTGTAACATTAAATCTCTTTTACCATAAACTTCCCCTCTGCAAATCCAAACTTTAATACCAATAAGTCCGTATTGTGTATGTGCTTCAGCAAGTGCATAATCAATATCCGCTCTGAAAGTATGTAATGGAGTTCTTCCATCTTTAAACATTTCAGATCTCGCCATTTCTGCACCATTTAATCTTCCTGAAATCTGAATTTTAATTCCTTCAGCTCCCATTCTCATTGTAGATGCAATTGACATTTTGATTGCTCTCTTGTAAGAAATTCTCCCTGCAACTTGTCTAGCAATATTAACAGCAACTAAATTTGCTTCTAATTCCGGACGCTTCACCTCAAAAATATTGATTTGAATTTCCTTATCTGTAATCTTCTTGATTTCTTCTTTTAGTGTTTCAACTTCTTGACCACCTTTTCCAATAATAATACCTGGACGTGATGTATGAATCGTAATTGTAACTAATTTTAAAGTTCTTTCAATAGGAATTCTTGAAACAGATGCTTTTGCCAATCTTACTTTTAAATATTTTCTGATTTTATCATCTTCAGCAAGTTTATCACCAAAGTCATTACCACCGTACCAATTAGATTCCCATCCTCTGATGTAACCTAATCTATTACCTATTGGATTTGTTTTTTGTCCCATATTAATTATTATCTATATTTCTACTATCAACCACTAAAGTTACATGGTTCGATCTTTTTCTTATTCTATGAGCTCTCCCTTGAGGTGCAGCTTGAATTCTTTTTGTCATTCTTGCGCTATCAACTTTCACTTCCGAAATATAAAGGTTGCTTTCATCCATCCTTTTTCCTTCATTTTTAGCTTCCCAATTTGCTAGTGCGGAAAGTAAAAGTTTCTCCATTCTTCCTGAAGCTTCTTTTGGATTCAGTTTCAATTCAGCTAAAGCTCTATCTGCATCCATACCCCTAATAAGGTCAGCAATTAACCTCATTTTTCTTGGTGAAGTAGGACAATTATTCAATTTTGCAAAAGCGATTGTTTTTTTCGCTTCCTTCATTGCATTTGCTTTTAATCTTTTTCTAGCTCCCATTTTTTATTATTTTCTATTACCTCCGTGACCTCTAAAAGTTCTTGTTGGAGAGAATTCACCTAATTTATGACCTACCATATTTTCTGTTACAAAAACAGGAATAAATTGTCTTCCATTATGAACCGCAAATGTTTTCCCAACAAAATCAGGAGATATCATTGATGCTCTCGACCAAGTTTTAATTACTGAATTTTTACCTGACCCATTCATTGAATCAACTTTCTTCTGCAATTTATAATGAATATATGGTCCTTTTTTTAACGATCTAGCCATGGTTTATTTCTTTTTTCTTCTTTCAATTATATACTTATCTGAAGCCTTTTTCTTATTTCTTGTTTTGTATCCTTTGGCTGGAATACCATTCTTAGATCTTGGAATACCTCCAGAATGTTTTCCTTCACCACCACCCATTGGATGATCTACCGGATTCATTACTGTTGATCTAACTCTAGGTCTTCTACCTTTCCATCTACTTCTACCCGCTTTACCAGAAATTTGCAACTGGTTTTGCGCATTTGAAACCGTACCAATAGTAGCCAAACAAGTAATTAAGATTTGTCTGATTTCACTAGAAGCTAATTTAATAGTAGCGTACTTACCATCTTTCGCCATTAACTGAGCGTAAGAACCAGCAGATCTCACTAAAATACCACCTTGTCCTGGTCTTAATTCAATATTATGAATTAGTGTTCCTAAAGGAATGTGTGTTAGAGCTAAAGTATTTCCTACAACAATAGGAGATTTTTCCCCAGACATTAATTCCATTCCTACTTTTAATCCTTCTGGAGATACAATATATCTTTTTTCACCATCTACATAATGTAAAAGAGCAATGTACGCTGTTCTGTTCGGATCGTACTCAATGGTAGCAACCTTTGCTGCAATACCAAATTTATTTCTTTTGAAATCAATAATTCTGTATCTCTGTTTATGTCCACCTCCGACATGTCGGATAGTCATTTTACCTGTGTCATTTCTACCACCATATCTTTTTTGTTTAACTAGTAAACTTTTTTCTGGTGTTGAAGTAGTTACTTCATCAAACGACCTAGCGACTTTATGTCTTTGTCCAGGAGTATTTGGTTTTAATTTTCTTACTGCCATTTTCCTCTAATTATATATTACTGTAAAAATCAATAGTATCTCCTTCCGATAAAGTAACAATAGCTTTTTTATAAGTTTTTGTCATACCAGAAATGAAACCTGATTTAGTACCTCTTGTTCTTTTCTTACCAATACAAACCATAGTTCTAACTGATTCAACAGTTACGTCATATGTTTCTTCTACCGCTTTTTTAATCTCAATCTTATTAGCAGTTCTGTCAACAACAAAACCGAAACGATTTAAGCTTTCCGCTTCAGCCGTCATTTTTTCAGTTATTACTGGTTTTATTAAAATATTCATCACTTCTATTTTTTATAATTCTTATCTATTTCCTTAATTGACGATTCAACAAACATTATCTTGTTCGCGTTCATTAAGTCGTAAGTAGTTAAAGATGAAACATTTACTACTTTCGCCCTCTTTAAATTTCGGGAAGACAAAAGTATATTTTTATTTGAATCTGCAAGTACTAATAAAGTTTTATTATTCGCTTGATCTAAATTAGCTAAAATGTTAGCATATCCTTTAGTACTTGGAGCATCCATTGCAAAGTCCTCTAACACTATGATATTCTTATCAATAGCTAGTTTAGAAAAAGCAGATTTACGAGCCAAAACTTTAACTTTTTTGTTTAATTTAAAATCGTAATTTCTTGGTCTTGGACCAAAAACTCTACCCCCTCCTCTAAACAATGGATTCTTAATATCACCTACCCTAGCAGCACCACTACCTTTTTGTTTTCTTATTTTTCTTCTGCTACCAGCAACATCACTTCTTTCTTTTGATTTATGAGTACCTTGTCTCTGAGCCGCTAAGTAATGTTTTACATCTAAGTAAATAGCATGATCGTTTGGATCAATACCAAAGATATCTTTACTTAATGAGACTGATTTTGAAGTTTCTTTTCCTTCTGTATTATAAATTGATAATTTCATTATTTCTCAATTGTTATATATGAATTATTCGCTCCTGGAACAGAACCATTAACTAAAATTAAGTTTCTGTCTGCCATAACTTTTACCACTTGTAGGTTTTCAACCTTAACTCTTTCGTTGCCCATTTGTCCACCCATTCTCATTCCTTTAAATACTCTTGCAGGATAAGAAGCCGCACCAATAGAACCAGGATGTCTTTGTCTGTTGTGCTGACCGTGAGTAGCATCATTCACACCTTTAAATCCGTGTCTTTTTACAACACCTTGAAAACCTTTACCTTTAGAAGTTCCTACAACTTCAACAAAATCACCTTCTTCAAATAATTCTGTTGTAAGTCTATCCCCTAAATTTACTTCACTAAAAGAGTTAAACTCAACTAATTTTTTGTGCATTGGAGATTTAGCTTTGTTAAAATGTCCTTTTAACGATTTGTTTACTCTTTGTTCCTTTTGAATTTCAAAACCAATCTGAATAGCATTGTAACCATCTACTTCTTCTGTTTTGATCTGAGTTACAGTACAAGGACCAACCTCAAGAATTGTACAAGGTATGTTTTTCCCTGCTTCAGAGAAAATACTTGTCATTCCTATTTTTTTACCTATTAAACCTGGCATCTTATTTATTATTTATATTACTTTAATTTCTACATGAACTCCTGAAGGAAGTTCTAACTTCATTAAGGCGTCAATTGTTTTTGATGATGCATTATATATATCCATTAATCTTTTATGAGAAGATAATTGGAATTGCTCTCTTGATTCCTTGTTTACGTGAGGAGATCTTAAAACAGTGTATATCTTTTTGTTTGTAGGTAATGGAATTGGCCCACTAACTACAGCTCCAGATGTTTTTACTGTTTTTACAATCTTTTCAGCAGATTGGTCAACCAAGTTATGGTCAAACGACTTTAATTTTATTCTTACTTTCTGTGACATAATATATTATTATTTAACTCCTGTTGTTTCTGCAATTACTGTTTCTGCAATATTTTTTGGTGCTGTTTGAAAACTAAAGAATTCCATAGTAGATGTTGCTCTACCAGAAGATATAGTCCTTAAATCTGTTACATAACCAAACATTTCTGATAATGGAACTTTCGCTTTCACTAATTTAGATCCAGCCTTATCTTCCATCCCTTCTACTTGTCCTCTTCTTCTATTTAAATCACCTATAATATCTCCCATATTTTCCTCTGGAGTGATAACATCTAATCTCATGATTGGTTCTAATAATTCAGGTCCAGCTTGTTTTACTGCTGATTTAAATGCAATTTTTGCACATAATTCAAATGATAATGCATCAGAATCCACATCATGGTAAGAACCATCAAACAATCTAACTTTTAAAGTATCAATAGGGAATCCAGCAAGTACACCGTTCTCCATTGCCATTTTAAATCCTTTTTCAACTGAAGGAATAAATTCTTTAGGAATATTACCCCCTTTAATATTATTTTCAAATTGCAATCCTTCTCCTTCAAAATCTGCATCAACAGGAGAAAGTTCAAAGTTAATGTCGGCAAATTTACCTCTACCACCAGATTGTTTTTTATAAATCTCTCTATGAGTAATGGATTGTGTAACCGCCTCCTTATAAGAAACTTGAGGAGCACCTTGATTACATTCTACTCCAAATTCTCTTTTCAATCTATCTACAATAATTTCTAAGTGTAATTCTCCCATTCCAGAAATAATTGTTTGACCAGAATCATGATCTGTTTTCACAGTAAATGTAGGGTCTTCTTCAGCTAACTTACCTAAAGCAACACCTAATTTATCCATGTCTTTTTGAGTTTTTGGCTCAATAGCAATACCAATTACTGGGTCTGGAAAATCCATAGACTCCAATACAATTGGATTTTTCTGATCACATAATGTATCTCCTGTTCTGATATCTTTAAATCCTACCAAGGCAGCAATATCACCAGCTTGAAGTGAATCAATTTGGTTTTGTTTATTTGCATGCATTTGAAAGATTCTTGAAATTCTTTCTTTCTTTCCAGTTCTTGTATTATATACATAAGAACCAGACTCTAAAACTCCAGAATACGCTCTTGTAAAACATAATCTACCAACATAAGGATCCGTAGCAATTTTAAACGCCAATGAAGCGAATGGTTCATCAACAGATGGTTGTCTTGACTCCTCAGCATCAGTATCAGGGTTTTTGCCAATAATAGCTTCTGTATCCATAGGTGAAGGAAGAATTTCCATTACCATATCCAACATTGCTTGAACCCCTTTATTTTTAAATGCAGAACCACACATCATAGGAACAACTTTCCCAGAAATAGTAGCTTCTCTAAGTGCATTTAAGATTTCTCTTTCTGTTAAAGAATTTTCATCTTCAAAATATTTTTCTAATAAGTTATCGTCAAACTCAGCAACAGCTTCTAAAAGTTGACCTCTGTATTCTCTTGCTTCATCAATAATATCTGCAGGTATTTCAATTTCTTCAAAAGTCATCCCTTGGTCTTCTTCATTCCAAACAATTCCTTTAAAATTAATTAAATCTACAACACCTTTAAAAGTTTCTTCTGCTCCGATAGGAATTTGTAAAGGTAATGCGTGAGAACCAAGCATCTCTTTCACTTGCTTGGAAACCTTTAAAAAGTCAGCACCTT